>OHEI01000925.1_pt1 | contig 10671 bp, 7 predicted proteins | sample 1567241 | NCBI WGS metagenome assembly OHEI01 (sample SAMEA3879565, study PRJEB24766) | human gut metagenome | biome: human-associated habitat; feature: feces | place: USA | collected 1985/1987 | reverse complement strand
TGTAGATCGTGCGGCCGTTCTCCAGTTTGTATGCTTCGATATTGTTTCTTGCCGGCGCATGGCTGACGGCCATTTCCTTCAATGCCGCCACAGCTACCTCTACGTCGAAATGTCCTGCATTGCAGCAGATGGCTCCGTCTTTCATTTTCAGGAAATGCTCAGATGTGATGACGTCACTGCACCCGGTAACTGTCACGAAAATGTCGCCGACCTGTGCCGCTTCCGACATTGACATGACCTTGAACCCGTCCATAACGGCTTCCATCGCGCGGATAGGGTCGATTTCGGTTACTATGACATCGGCTCCGAGACCTTTGGCACGCATTGCCACACCCTTTCCGCACCATCCGTAACCGGCTACCACCACATTCTTGCCTGCCACGATAAGGTTCGTGGTGCGGTTGATGCCGTCCCAGACTGACTGGCCGGTGCCGTAGCGGTTGTCGAACAAGTGCTTGCAGTCAGCATCATTGACCAGCATCATAGGGAACTCGAGCTTCTCGGCATTGTTCATGGCCTCCAGCCTGAGGATGCCTGTAGTGGTCTCCTCGCATCCGCCTATGACATTGGGAATCAGATGCTTGTATTCGGTATGGATCATGTTTACCAGGTCGCCGCCGTCATCGATGATGATGTTCGGACCCGCTTCAATGACCTTGCGGATACCGTGCATGTATTCCTCCTCCGTAGCCCCGTGGACAGCAAAGACATTGAGCCCCTCGTGGACGAGTGCGGCCGCGATATCATCCTGGGTGGAAAGAGGGTTGCTTCCGGTGATGAACATCTCCGCACCGCCTTCTGCCAAAATTTCACAAAGATGAGCGGTCTTGGCCTCCAGATGCACTGACAATGCGATTTTCTTGCCTTTGAACGGCTTGGTCTGTTTGAATTCCTTTTCCAGACCTGCCAGCAGCGGCATATGCCTTCTTACCCATTCGATCTTAAGTTCTCCGTCCCGCCAGAGTTCGGGATTACGTATTTCACTTGCCATAATCAATCTTTTTATTTGTTCAACCACACAATTTACGAAAAAATCATCAAGTTGCTTCACATTTTCGTAAAACTTTTGCATTATCCGCTTGTAACATAACCGAGCGTGGCGCAACTGATCCTGACATTGACATCAAAAAACTTCTGGAGCATGCAGATGCAGGCACCCATCGTGGCGCCGGTGGTGAAGACATCGTCCACTATCAGGATATGGCGGCAACCGCTCACCTGCGCGGCAGTTTCCCGTCTCAAAGCGAAGGCTCCGTGGACATTGTCGCTTTTTGCCAGCACGCCGAGCTTCGTCTGTGTGCGGGTGTAGTGGGAGCGGACCAGAATATCCGTGCGGACAGCCACGCCTCCGAGCGCCTCACTGATCTTGCGGGCGATTACCTCCGCCTGATTGTAGCCTCTGTTCCAGTGTCTGGCCCAATGCAGAGGGACCGGAATGATCAGGTCAATGTCTCTGTACAATGGGCTGTCTTTCATGAAGTTGCCCAACATTCCGGAATAATGTGCGCCTTCCCCGAAATCTCCCATGTATTTGAGATGCTGGGGAATTCTCTTGTATCCGGCTTCACCGTGATAGAAGAAAAGAGCAGTAGCGTAAGAAAATTTCGCCGTGGGGATGCTCTCGTTTTCCAGGCAGTTGTCTGTCAGGTTTTTCTGGATGATTCCGTTCAGCTTCGATGACATGGGGTTGTTCCGCCTTTCCCAATAGTAGGTGAGAGGCAGGTCGGATTCGCAATAGATGCACAGATATTTCTCGGACTGGTGCAGTTTCTTGCCGCACACCAGGCACTCCCTCGGGATGAGGATATCCATCATCTGCCTTCCCTCTTCCCGCAGCACTCCGCCCATCTGCTTTATAAATGAATAACCGGATCCCATACGTCTTTTTTTACAAAACTAAGATTCTTTTCTATAACAAGAGCGTCTTTGCAGCCTCTGACAGTCAAATTTTTACGATTTTTAAATTCTTTAATTTTTATTTTGTATCTTTGGCGACGTCTGTAAGGAGAAAAAATGAGGACAAGGATATCCAAAATAGTTATGTGTTTCGCGGCATTGGCAATGCTGCTGATGTCCGCTGTCCCTCATCATCACCATTGCTTCGGGGTGGATCATTCCGAATATATCTGTTTTGCGAGTCTCGAACAGGAGCAGGATTGCTGTCTTGAAACGGAAGATCATCATTGTCATGAAAATGAACATGCATGCCATCTTCATTCCATCGTGACGCTCATCGGCCATATCCAGAATGCACCGCAATGCTATTCTCCGATGGTGGCAGTAGTGCCTGAAATCATTTCACTTGACAATCATAATATAAGTGGCCGCTCATCAGAATACCGCATCTTGACAGCGGAGCGGTTGCTGCCGTCTTATATCTGCGGATCGACGGGCTTCCGTGCCCCGCCGGTGGTTCTTGGATAATTATTCTTGAAATGTGGAATGCAGGCGTGGCACCCGTCTGTGTCCCGTGAATTGTCAGGTGCCGTCTATCAAGAACCACGAATTTATGAGAAAAACATTATTATATGTCGTCACGGCATTGATTGCCGCAGCGATGACCGTCTCGTGCGGTAACCATGCTTCCGGTCATAAGGAAACTTCGGAGCATAACCATGAAGGCCATGAGACGCATGACCATGAAAAAGAGCATGGCCACGAGCACGGACACCAGAACGGCGTCATCGAATTTTCAGTAGAAAAAGCGGAGGCGGCCGGTCTTGAAACAGAGAAGATTACGGCAGGAAAGTTCAGTTCTGTCATAAGGACGAGCGGCGAAATAATGCCGGCACAGGGGGATGAGGCCACTGTAGCGGCTACCGTTTCCGGCATCGTTTCATTTGGAAAGGCCGGCATTGTCCCGGGGAAAAGAGTTTCGGCTGGAAATGTCATAGCATCTGTTTCTGCAAGGGAAATGGCTGATGGTGACCCGGTTGCGAAGTCCAAAGCGGCATATGAAGCTGCTGAAAAGGAACTGCATAGGGCAGAAGCCCTGTTGCGTTCCCAGGCCATATCCCAGAAAGTATATGAGCAGGCCAAACGCGATTATGAAGTGGCAAAGGCCGAATATGACGCATATTCCGGAAAAATGACCGAGGCGGGAGTCGCCGTGAAGTCGCCATTGACCGGAAGTGTGAAGGAAGTCTTCGTCAAGGAAGGGGATTATGTCAATGCAGGTCAGCCCCTTGCTTCCGTTACCCAGAACACCCGTCTTTATCTTCAGGCGGACCTTTCGGAAAAATATTGGAAACAAGCGTCTTCCATCACCGGAGCCAACTTCAGACCATCATATTCAGATGAAACCTATAATCTGAAATCACTCGGCGGAAGACTTGTGTCAGTGGGCAAGTCATCTGTCCAGGGGTCGTTCTATCTCCCGGTCATCTTCGAGTTCCAGAACAGAGGAAACTTCATACCTGGCTCATTCTGTGAGATTTACCTTACCGGAATGGAGCGGGACAATGTCATTTCTGTTCCTGAAACCGCATTGACAGAAGAGCAGGGCGTGTACTACGTCTATCTGAAACTCTGCAAGGAAGATTACAAGAAACAGGAAGTCAAGACCGGCGAAAGCGACGGTATGCGCAGGGAAATCCTGAAAGGCCTGAAAGAGGGCGATGTCGTAGTGACCAAAGGTGCTCTTCAGGTAAAACTCTCAGCTGTTTCCGGAACAATTCCTGGCCACACTCATAATCATTGATGCCTATGCTGGACAAGATTATACGTTTTTCATTGCAGAACCGGGCCTTTGTTCTGATGGCCGCAGTCCTGCTGATGGTGGGAGGTATCTATACCACTTCCCATATAGATGTGGATGTCTTTCCTGACTTGAACGCGCCGACCGTAGTGGTTATGACCGAGGCGACCGGAATGGCTCCTGAAGAGGTGGAGAGACTTGTCACCTTCCCTGTGGAGACCGCCATGAACGGCGCCTCTGACGTGAGGAGAGTGCGTTCTTCATCCACGGCCGGATTTTCCGTAGTGTGGGTGGAATTCGATTGGGGGACAGACATTTACAGAGACAGACAGATAGTGTCCGAGAAACTTGCCGAGGTAGGGGAGAGCCTGCCGCCTGATTGCGGAAAGCCGACATTGGGTCCTCAGTCCTCCATCCTGGGAGAGGCCATGATCATCGGACTGGACTCCGACACTACGTCAATGCAGGACCTCAGGACATTGGCCGACTGGACCTTCCGTCCGCGACTTCTTTCGCTTGGCGGCGTGGCCCAGGTCACGGTCATCGGAGGAGACATAAAAGAGTATCAGATAAAGCTGTCTCCGGAGAAGATGAAGCATTACGATGTCTCTCTCCAGGAGGTCATCTCCGCCACGGAATCCATGAACCGCAACTCTACCGGCGGCGTGCTGTATGAGTATGGTAATGAGTACATTATACGTGGACTTCTCTCTACGGACGACATTGACGGCATAGGCCGTGCAGTGGTCAGGATGCAGGGCGATGTGCCGATAACATTGAACAATATCGCGGAAATCGCCGTTGGCCCGAAGGCTCCTGTGCTGGGCGTGGCTTCCCACAGGGGCAAGCCTGCGGTGCTGATGACAGTGACCAAGCAGCCGGATGCGAGCACGGCGCTTCTGACTGAAAAGCTCGACAAGGCCGTGGAAGACCTCAAGTCGCAGATTCCGTCCGATGTGAATGTGTCCACCGACATATTCAGGCAGCAGAAATTCATCGACAGCTCCATCGACAATATCAAGAAATCGCTCTATGAAGGTGCGCTGTTCGTGATAATCGTGCTGTTCTTCTTCCTGATGAATGTGCGCACCACGCTCATATCTCTGGTGACAATTCCGCTGTCCCTGCTGGTGTCAGTTCTGACATTGAAGTTTATGGGGCTGACTATCAATACGATGAGTATTGGAGGTATGGCGATTGCCATAGGCTCGCTGGTGGATGACGCCATCGTAGATGTGGAGAACGTGTTCAAGCATCTTCGCCAGAACCGTAAACTGCCTGAGTCAGAGCGGCTTCCTGTGCTGGAGGTGGTGTTCAATGCCTCCCGCGAAGTGCGTCTGCCGATATTGAACTCCACATTTATAATAGTGGTCAGCTTCGTGCCGCTCTTCTTCCTTACCGGAATGGAAGGCAGGATGCTCAGACCTCTCGGAATAGCATTCATCACGGCACTTTTCGCCTCGACATTGGTGGCATTGACATTGACCCCGGTGCTCTGCAGCTTCCTTTTGGGCAGCGAGAAGAGTGACAAGGCCGGGAAGGAACCTGCGCTTGTACGTTGGCTGCAGAAAATCTACAATGTGGCCCTGGAGTGGGTCCTGAGGCATAAGAAACTGACATTGGGCAGTGTCGCGGCTCTGTTTGCGGTCGCTCTCGCCCTGTTCTGCAGTTTCGGAAGCAGCTTCCTGCCAGCCTTCAACGAGGGCTCGTTCACTATCAATGTAAGTACGCTTCCTGGTGTTTCCCTGGAGGAATCCGACAATGTCGGGCGACGTGCGGAGATGCTTCTGCTGTCCGTGCCGGAGATAAAGACTGTGGCCCGCAAGACCGGACGTGCTGAGCTTGATGAGCATGCGCTCGGGGCCAATGTCTCTGAAATAGAAGCCCCATTTGAGCTCTCTGACAGGCCGAAAAAGGCTGTTGTTGAGGAGATTCGCCACAAGTTGAGGACTTTGCCGGGTGTCAATGTGGAAATCGGCCAGCCTATTTCGCACCGTATCGACGCGATGCTTTCCGGAACAAGGGCAAATATTGCCATAAAGCTTTTCGGTACCGACCTGAACAAGATGTTCGAAATCGGAAACCAGATAAAAACGGAGATTTCCGCTATCCCGGGAGTCGTGGACCTGAATGTGGAACAGCAGGTGGAACGGCCTCAGCTTCAGATAGTTCCGAAGCGTGAAATGCTTGCGAAATATGGCGTCACACCATCGGAATTCACTGATATGGTGGAAGTTTATCTGGCAGGCAGGACGGTGTCCCGCGTCTATGAAGGCAACCGGGTTTTCGACCTGACTGTGAAGGCTGACGATGACAGCAGGAGCACGATAGAGGCCATCAGGGATATGCCTGTGGATGTGGTCGGCGGTAAGGTGCCGTTCAGCCAGATTGCGGAAATCCGTTCCGCTGCAGGTCCGAATACCATCAACCGTGAAAATGTCGCGCGCAAAATCGTGATTTCGGCCAATGTCTCTGACGGAGACCTCCAAGGTGCCGTGAACCGTATTCGCAAGACGATAAATGACAATGTGCCGCTTCCGGAAGGCTACCACGTGGAATACGGCGGTCAGTTCGAGAGTGCCCAGTCCGCCACAAGAACATTGCTGGTGACATCATTGATGGCGATTCTCGTAATCTTCCTCCTTCTTTACGGACAGTTCAAGAATGTGCGTCAGGCGTCTGCCGTTCTGCTCAATCTGCCGCTGGCCCTCATCGGAGGCGTGTTCGCGATATTCTTTGCAGACGGCATCATCAGCATTCCGGCGATAATCGGTTTCATTTCCCTGTTCGGAATTGCCACGAGAAACGGTATGTTGCTGATAGACAGGTACAATGAACTCCGACAGAGCGGTCTTTCACTGCATGATGCGGTAATGCGCGGGTCGCTTGACAGGTTGAACCCGATATTGATGACGGCATTGACCTCAGCCCTTGCGCTGATACCTCTCGCCCTCGGCGGGGACCTTCCGGGCAATGAAATCCAGAGCCCTATGGCAAAGGTGCTGCTCGGCGGTCTGCTTACATCGACGATGCTCAACGGCTTCATCGTTCCGGTAGTGTATATACTAATTTCAAAGAAGAGAAATGAACAGACTATATAATTTGTCACGCAATGCTGCATTGTCGGCAATTGCTTTTGTGTCAATGACTTTCGTGTCCTGGGCCCAGAATTCGGCGGAAGTGGTGCTCGCTTCTGTTGAGAAAAACAATCCTGAACTCCAGGCATTGCGCAAACGTACCGAATCCGAGAAGTATGGCTTCAAGGCGGAGCGTATGGTGGAGGCTCCTGAGGTAGGCTTCGACTATCTTTGGGGAAGTCCTGCGGATATCGGTACAAGGAAGGATATATCCGTGACCCAGAGCATTGACATCGCCACCATTTCGGGAACGAAAGGAAAGATCGCGAAGTCGGAATCGGAGCTCTCGGATATGCAGTTCAATGTCCGCAGGCAGGAGATACTGCTCCAAGCCAAGCTGCTCTATATCAATATTATATATTGCAATGCGGTCGGCGCTGAACTTGAGCGTCGTCTTGAACGCAGTGAGAAGGTGGAGTCTGTCTATCGGGATATGCAGGTGCGTGGAGAAACCGATATGATAGAGGTCAATAAAGCCCATCTGGCGTATCTGGCGCAGCGCAATGCATTGGCCCGGAACAAGATGGAGGCAGAAGGTTTCAGGCTGGAGCTTCAGCGTCTTAACGGTGGTGAACCGTTGGAAATCAATGATTTGTCTTATGTCCGCAGGGATATGCTTCCGGCTGATTTCGATACGTGGTACAAGGAGGTTGCTGACCATAGTCCGGAAATCATGGCGGCAAGGCAGAACGTGAAGGTGAATGAGGCTGTGGCCATGGGTATCAAGATGTCGTCCTGCCCGACTATCACTGCCGGCTATATGGCGGAGCTCGTCAAGGGCAGCAATTTCCGTGGACTTACGCTCGGCCTTTCTATCCCGCTCTGGTCCGCCCGCAGTAAAACCAGGCAGGCAAATCTGTCATGTGAGGCGTCCAGGCTTGAGGTCAAGGATGTGGAGGCTTCCGAATATTCGGCTCTCCGTTCTCTGTATGAAAAGGCTTCGGGACTGAAGGACCTTTCCGATGAACTGGCTCTCTCGTTGGCGGTTTCTGACGAAGCTATGTCAATGACGGAGAAGAAGTTCAATGAGGGGGAAATCTCATTGATGGACAGCATAATGGAGCTTTCTCTCTACTATTCCGTAGTGGATGAGTCGCTTGCTGCGTCCAAGGATTATGATTTGGCGCTCGCGGAACTGAATGCCTGGTCTCTATAGACAATGCATTGACCTATAATTTATTACACTTGGCAGAGCCGTCCCTGCCAGGTGTTTTTTTCTTTCAGGCGGTCGTCCAGCAGATGCAGAATCTGGAAGTTGCGGATAAGTCCCCATTGTGTTTCATTGACAAAACGTGGCGGAACCTCTCCGGCTATGCGCTCGATATACAGGTCGGGTCTCAGCTTCTCCAGTATTTCGATTATAAGGTCCAGATAATCAGGCAAGTCCAGACGGAGGAAATCCTCTGGCACGGCGGCATATTCCTTTTCGATTCTCGTGCCTTTGACGAGCTGCAGCTGGTGGAATTTTACGGAGTGCAGCGGCAGGGAACTGATGAAACTGCATTGGTCCGTAAGCATTGACCTGGACTCTCCCGGCAGGCCTAAGATAAAATGCGCTCCAGGCTCCAGCCCACGCTCTGCGCTGAGTCTGACTGCGTGTTCGGCGGTCGCGACGTCGTGGCCTCTGCCGACCCGGACCAATGTCTTGTCATAGCAGGACTCGATGCCGTATTCGATCTTGACGACAGGCTTGTCGAAACTGTCGCTGTGCCAGTCCTTTAGGATGTGGCCTTCTTTCAGTTCGCTCAGGAAGTCGAGCTTTTCCTCATCTACGCAGTCGGGTCTTGTGCCTATGACAATGCCGACTATCTGAGGGTGCGACAGGGCTTCGAGATACAGTTCCTTCAGTCGTGGAAGGGGAGCGTAAGTGTTTGAATATGACTGGAAATATGCGAGATAATGCCTTGTGTTCCTGTAGCGTACCTGGTGAAATCCGATGCCTTCATCTATCTGTGAGGCAATGGTTTTGCCGGCGGTGCTGTATGACGGGTGGAAGGCTGCGTTGTCGCAGAAGGAGCAGCCGCCGTAGCCGATTTTGCCGTCCCTGTTGGGGCATGTGAATCCTGCGTCAATGACAAGTTTCTGCAGGCGTTCTCCATAGACTCTCTTGTAGTAGCCTACGAATGTGTTGTATCTTTTTCCGTCCGGAAACCAGTCCGGCATGCTGTCATTGACCATAATATTTCCACTTTTGCTCTGCAAATCTATTAAAAAGTAAGTATCTTCGCAATGATGCGTTTCCGGTTTTGGGGATGCGGGAAACTTAATTTACATTTGCTGATGAAAAGAATAATTGTTGCGCTGGTAGTGGCGATGGTCGTCTGCACGAGTCTTTACGGCCAGAAGAAATATGGAGTGGTGAAGTACTCTGTGAATTTTATGCGTACATATCCGGACTATGAGTCAGGGCTTGAGACTCAAGCACTTATGGGTACGCCTGTAGAGATTCTCGGGAGGCAGGGCTATTGGCTTCAGATCCGGACTCCGGAGCCGTATGTGGCCTGGGCTACTGATATGGGCGTGGTGCCGATGGACAGTCTCCAGTTGCAGAACTACCTGGCTGCTCCGAAATATGTCTGCACTTCGCTTTGGACTGAGGTCTATGACTCGCCGGAGAGTGGTGCGCAGCGTATCAGTGACCTTGTTGCCGGTGATATCGTGAGAATAAAATATGATTCGAGGAACAGGCCGCTTAAGCATAAGCTGTATCTCGGTATCGTGCTTCCGGACGGGCGTGATGCTTTCGTGAAGTATCCTGATGTGGAGCGGTTTTCCGACTGGGCTGCTTCCCGCAGGGCGACTCCTGCCAATGTGGTGGCTACCGCCAAGCGTTTCCTCGGTACGCCTTATCTCTGGGGCGGCACTTCGTCCAAAGGTCTTGACTGCAGTGGCCTTACAAGGACTGCATTCTTCCTGAACGGCGTCCTGCTTTATAGAAATGCGTCCCAGCAGGTAAAGGAAGGCATTGAGGTATCTTTAAATGGCTTTGTGCCTGGTAAGTGTGAGGGCGATCTGAAGCCTGGTGACCTTATGTTTTTCGGCAGGAAGGCGACTGAGGATGCGGCAGAGAAGGTCTCCCACGTGGCGATGTACATAGGCGGCGGACGTATTATCCATTCTTCTCACGAGGTGAGGATAAATTCGCTCGACCCTTCCGCTCCCGACTACTACAGTGGTGCCAAGAGGCTGCTCCGTGCCCGCAGGATGTGCGACGAAAACGGCACCCCATACACTTCCACCCTCCTCCGCAACAGCCCCGCCTACTTCCCCTCCAAGTGAGATGTGGTGGCCCGATAGTCTTTATTCGATTTTCGGCTATACTCCATGAATAGATGTCGGCTGACGACTGGCAGTGTTGGTTGCTCGGCATTGTCCTACTTGTTTCTATCCATGAGCAGGTCCTGTGGAGTGTGTACCTTTCTTTGACACTTTGGTTTTTAGAAATAACGCCCCCAGAGCGCTGTAATGGCGATTCCGGGGCCTTTTCTGTTATGCAAGCATGTAATGCTTCGACTTAAATGCATCGACGACGATTTCTTGGTTTTACGGAATAAAGATGCCTGGGTCAGCCTGCAGTCACGGGGGCAAAAAGGCCTGATTTGCCCCCGTCGCCGTTAAAAAATAGCTTGACGTGTGCAAAAAGGCAGTATTTGCACACGTGAATCTAACGACGTAGGCAAAAGTGGCGATTTTGCCTACGTGCCTTGACGCATGCCCCGTGCCTTGACGCATAAGGAGCATCATTACGGGCTTCAATGTGCTCTTCTGACCAGTGTCACCAACTTTGACACTTTGATTTTAAGATATAAAGGCCCCAGAGCGCTGTAATGGCGATTC
>OHEI01000919.1_pt1 | contig 10724 bp, 6 predicted proteins | sample 1567241 | NCBI WGS metagenome assembly OHEI01 (sample SAMEA3879565, study PRJEB24766) | human gut metagenome | biome: human-associated habitat; feature: feces | place: USA | collected 1985/1987 | reverse complement strand
TGAGAGACGGCGGTACCGGTGAATGGTTCGACCAGTATGCAACTGTAGGTATCATCTATATGATCAAGCTCGGTCACATGGTTGATGACAAGATGCACGCAAGGTCTATCGGTCCTTATTCTCTCATTACTCAGCAGCCTTTGGGCGGTAAAGCTCAGTTCGGTGGTCAGAGATTTGGAGAAATGGAGGTTTGGGCGCTCGAGGCATTCGGTGCGGCAAACGCTCTCCAGGAAATCCTTACTGTCAAGTCTGATGACGTGACCGGAAGGTCCAAGACTTATGAAGCCATCGTCAAGGGTGAGCCGATGCCTACTCCAGGTATTCCTGAATCTCTGAATGTGCTCCTGCACGAGCTCAGAGGTCTCGGACTTAAAGTGACTCTTGAATAGTAACAGTCAATTTTGATTTGATATATTATGCCTATTTTCAATAACAAAGATAACAAGGTAAGGAGCAATTTCCAGAAAATCAGCATTTCGCTTGCTTCTCCGGAGGACATCATTGACAGGTCCCACGGAGAGGTCCTCAAGCCTGAGACTGTGAACTACAGGACGTACAAGCCTGAGAGAGACGGCCTTTTCTGTGAGAAGATTTTCGGACCTACCAAGGACTACGAGTGCTATTGCGGTAAGTACAAGCGCATCAGGTACCGTGGTATCGTCTGCGACCGTTGCGGTGTGGAAGTTACAGAAAAGAAGGTGCGCAGGGAGAGAATGGGACACATTTCACTTACTGTCCCTGTTGCCCATATCTGGTACTTCAAATCAGCTCCGAACAAGATTTCCGCAGTTCTCGGCGTTCCTGCCAAGAAACTCGAGGCGGTAATCTACTACGAGAAGTACATTGTCATCCGTCCTGGACAGACAGACAGGCAGAAACTCGAACTCCTTTCCGAGGACGAGTATCTGGCAGTTCTCGACCAGTACCCTGACAACTACAACCTTCCTGACGACGATCCTGCAAAGTTCGTTGCCAAGATGGGTGCAGAGGGTATCTATGACTTGCTGAAGGAGATTGACATAAAGGAACTTGCCGACAGTCTCCGTACAGAGATGCGTCTGGCCAATTCCCAGCTCAAGAAAGCGGAGCTGCTCAAGCGCCTCAGCATCGTCAAATGGTTTGAGGAGTCCAACGGCATCAACCGCCCTGAGTGGATGATTATGAAGGTGGTTCCGGTCATTCCGCCGGATCTCCGTCCTCTCGTTCCGCTAGACGGTGGCCGTTTCGCCACATCCGATCTCAATGACCTCTACAGACGTGTCATCATCAGAAACAACCGTCTGAAGAGACTTATCGAGATCAAGGCACCTGAAGTCATTCTCCGAAACGAGAAACGTATGCTTCAGGAGGCTGTGGATTCACTCTTCGACAACTCCAAGAAATCAAACGCAGTGAAGAGCGAGTCCAACAGGGCTCTCAAGTCACTGTCAGACAGCCTTAAAGGAAAACAGGGACGTTTCCGTCAGAACTTGCTCGGTAAACGTGTCGATTACTCTGCGCGTTCAGTCATCGTCGTTGGTCCTGAACTTCAGATGCATGAGTGCGGTCTTCCTAAATTTATGGCTGCCGAGCTTTACAAACCGTTCATTATCAGGAAGCTGATTGAGAGGGGTATTGTAAAGACAGTCAAGTCTGCAAAGAAAATTGTAGATAGAAAGGAACCAGTCATCTGGGATATCCTCGAGAACGTGATGAAAGGTCATCCGGTTTTCCTTAACCGTGCACCTACTCTTCACAGACTCGGTATTCAGGCTTTCCAGCCGAGAATGATCGAAGGAAAGGCCATCCAGCTCCACCCTCTCGCTTGTACCGCGTTCAATGCGGACTTCGATGGTGACCAGATGGCAGTCCACCTGCCGCTCGGCAACGCTGCGGTCATGGAGGCTCAGCTCCTCATGCTCGGTTCCCAGAACATCCTGAATCCTGCCAACGGTACTCCTATCACTGTGCCTTCACAGGATATGGTGCTCGGTCTTTACTATATCACTAAGATAAGACCTGGTGCAAAGGGTGAGAAGATGTCTTTCTATGGTCCGGAGGAAGTTATCGTGGCTCTCAACGAGAAAGCCATTGACCTTCACGCCGAGATCAATGTGAGACTTCCTAAGGACAAGCAGAATCCTGAGGCCGGCACACAGATGGTGAAGACCACTGCAGGCCGTATCATCGTGAACCAGTTCGTTCCGGTAGAGGTTCCTTATGTCAATGACGTACTCGGAAAGAAGGCTCTCAGAAAGATCATTACTGAGGTCATCAAGAATACAGGCGTTTCCAGAACAGCCCGTTTCCTCGATGATATCAAGAACCTCGGTTATGACCGCGCCTTCCGTGCAGGTATCTCATTCAACCTTGGCGATGTTCTCATCCCGCCTGAAAAATATGACCTCATCAATGAGGGCTACAAGCAGGTGGAGGATATCAAGAACAACTACGCTATGGGTTTCATTACCAACAACGAGCGTTACAACAAGGTTATCGACCTCTGGACATCCATTGACAACAAGCTTACCGGAATCGTGGAGAAGCAGATTTCTGCAGACCAGAAAGGCTTCAACCCGGTTTACATGATGCTTGACTCAGGAGCCCGTGGTTCCACACAGCAGATCAAGCAGCTCTGCGGTATGCGAGGACTTATGGCAAAACCTCAGAAGTCCGGTGCGGCAGGAGCGGAGATTATCGAAAACCCTATCGTCTCCAACTTGAAGGAGGGTATGACAGTGCTCGAGTACTTCATCTCTACCCACGGTGCGCGTAAAGGTCTTGCCGATACCGCCCTCAAGACAGCCGATGCCGGTTACCTGACACGTCGTCTCGTGGACGTTTCTCACGATGTCATCATCAATGAGGAAGACTGCGGAACACTCAGGGGACTTATTGCTACAGCCATCAAGAACAAGGACGAGGTTGTAGAGTCACTCGGCGAAAGAATTCTCGGCCGTACGTCAGTTCACGATATCTTCAACCCTATCACGGGTGAACTTATCATCAAGGCCGGTGAAGAAATCCGCGAGGCTACTGCAAACCTCATTGACTCTCTTCCTATCGAGCAGGTGGAAATCCGTTCAGTGCTCACTTGCGAGTCCCGTAAGGGTGTCTGCGCGAAGTGTTACGGACGTAACCTTGCTACAAGCAGAATGGTCGAGAAGGGTGAGGTTGTCGGAGTTATCGCAGCACAGTCTATCGGTGAGCCTGGTACCCAGCTTACACTTCGTACCTTCCACGTCGGTGGTACTGCATCCAGCACGGCAGCTGATTCTTCCATCGAGTCCAAATACAACGGAAAACTGGTATTTGACGAACTCAGAACTCTTCAGAGAGTGACAGACGACGGTCAGACACAGGAAGTTGTCGTCAGCCGTATGACTGAGGTCAAGATTATCGATGAGAACACAGGTATCACATTCTCTTCATACGACGTTCCTTACGGAGCGATTCTGTACAAGAAGGATGGCGATACGGTTCAGAAAGGTGATCTTATCTGCGAATGGGATCCGTACAATGCGATTACCATCGTCGAGACAGCCGGTACAGTACGTTTCGAGAACATGAACTCAGGTGCGACATACCGCGAGGAGTCTGCAGACGAGTACTCTAACAACAAGGACAAGGTCATCATTGAGTCCAGGGACAAGACCAAGACTCCTTCGATCCTCATTCTTGATGAGAAGGGCGCTACACTCAAGCAGTACAACCTTCCTGTAGGTGCGCATATCCCTGTCAGCGACGGCACTCAGGTGAAAGTCGGCGACATCATCATGAAGATCCCTCGTGCGATCGGCAAGTCAAACGATATTACCGGAGGTCTTCCGCGAGTTACAGAGTTGTTCGAGGCAAGAAATCCTTCAAGCCCTGCTACAATTTCCGAGCTCAACGGTGAGGTCCGCATGGGTAGAATCACAAGAGGTAACCGTGAAATCTTCGTCAAGAACAAGTCCGGTATCGAGAAGAAATATCTCGTTCCTCTGTCCAAGCAGATCCTCGTTCAGGAGAACGACTACGTGAGGGCAGGTTCAAGACTCTCAGACGGCGGCGTTTCACCTACCGACATCCTCAATGTCCTCGGTCCTGTAAAGGCTCAGGAGTACATTGTCAATGAGGTTCAGGCTGTGTACCGCCTCCAGGGTGTGAAGATCAATGACAAGCACTTCGAAATCATCGTAAGACAGATGATGAGAAAGGTTCAGATCACTTCATCCGGAGATACGGAGTTCCTGCCTGAGGAGCTTGTGGACAAGTGGAAGTTTATGGATGTCAATGATGAAATCTATGGCAAGTACTACATCAAGGAAGCCGGAGATTCTCAGCGCTACAAAGTAGGCGACATCATTTCTGCACGTGACCTCAAGAACGAGAATGATTCTCTCGAAAGACAGGGTCTGAAAGTTATGGCCTTCAGGGAAGCTCACCCGGCAACTGCAAGTCAGGTGCTCCAGGGTATTACAAGAGCAGCCCTCAAGACAGACAGCTTCATCTCTGCCGCATCATTCCAGGAGACTACCAAGGTGCTCAGCGAGGCAGCTATCCGTGCCCGCGTCGATGACCTCGAAGGTCTTAAGGAAAATGTCATCTGCGGTCACCTCATTCCAGCCGGCACAGGCCAGAAGGAATTCCAGGATATCGTAGTAAGCAGCAAAGAGGACTACCTCAAGGAAATGAATGACCTTTAATAAGGTTCTGACATAATGATCAAGCCCGACTGTGATGAGCAGCCGGGCTTTTTTTTGTATATGTTATAGAAAACTATCTTTCGATAGTAGCCTCACGGTCGGGTCCGAGAGAGATGATCTTGATAGGCACCTTCAGGTAGTTCTCCATAAAGCGGATGTACTCCTTGAACGTCTCAGGAAGTTCCTCCTCTTTCCTGCAGCCTGTAAGGTCCTGGTTCCATCCCTTGAACTCAGTGTAAGCCGGAGTTATTTCGCATTCTGTATCGAACGGGAACTGGTTCGTCTCCTTTCCGTCAATGATATAGGATGTGCAGACCTTGATGGTCTCGAATGAATCGAGGCAGTCGGACTTCATCATGATGAGGTCGGTAACGCCGTCGAGCATCACAGTATATTTCAATGCTACGAGGTCGAGCCAGCCGCATCTGCGTGGACGTCCTGTCACGGCTCCGAACTCATGACCGATCTCGCGGATCTTGTCACCGGTCTCGTCGAACAGCTCCGTAGGGAACGGACCGCTTCCGACACGTGTACAGTAAGCCTTGAAGATACCATATACATGGCCGACTCTTGAAGGAGCTACGCCCAGACCTGTGCAGACGCCGCCGATGGTTGTAGAAGAAGAAGTGACGTATGGATAAGAGCCATAGTCAATGTCAAGCAAAGAACCCTGGGCCCCCTCAGCCAGCATAGGCTTCTCATCCAGCCATTCGTTTACAAAGTATTCACAGTCAATGAGATTGAACTTCTTGAGGAATTCGATGGCACTCATCCACTCTGCCTCATCCTTGTCCGGATCGCACTCGAACTTGAGGTCCTTGAGAAGCTGGAGATGTCTTGCCTTGAGCTTCTCGAACCTTGCCTTGAAGTCAGGGGCGAGAATGTCGCCGACACGCAGACCGTGGCGGCTGATCTTGTCGGTATAAGTAGGTCCGATACCTTTCAATGTAGAGCCGATCTTGCTTTTTCCGGCAGCTGCTTCATAAGCCGCATCCAGAAGCCTGTGAGTAGGCAGGATAAGGTGTGCCTTTTTGGAAATGTAGAGCTTCTCCTCAGGATTGATGCCCTGCTTGGAGATGTTGCCGCACTCCTCGCGGAATGTGATCGGGTCAAGTACCACACCGCTTCCTATGATGTTCGTGGACCCATCCCTGAAAATACCTGAAGGAATGCTTCTTACCACGAAGTTATGGCCATCGAAATGAAGTGAATGGCCTGCATTCGGACCGCCCTGGAATCTTGCTACGGCAGGATACCTTCCGGCCAGAACGTCCACAATTTTACCTTTGCCCTCGTCTCCCCACTGGAGGCCAAGAACTACGTCAAGTTTCATATTGCTTATAATTTACTGTTATTTCTTAGAAAGGAAGGTCGTCAGACGGACTTGAATAGTCAGGCTGAGCCTGAGGAGCAGCCGGCTGTGAAGCCTGGCGAGGAGCAAATCCGGCAGGCATGTCGGCTCCGCCCTGTGACTGGTAACCGCCCTGAGGCTGATAACTGGTCTGATGATTGTCGGACGGCTGCTGTGAAGCAGGATTGTCAGACTTGCGACCGAGCAGCTGAATGGAGTCAGCCACGATTTCTGTACGGTACTGCTTGGCACCTGCCTGGTCATTCCATGACCTTGTACGTATGCGACCTTCGATATAGAGCTGCGAACCCTTCCTGATATATTTCTCAGCAAGGTCAGCGAGCCCTCTCCAGGCCACGATGTTGTGCCATTCAGTGTTTTCGCGCACCTCTCCGTTCCTGTCCCTGAACCTTTCGGTGGTGGCCAGAGTGAATTGTGCGACTTTCGGATTTGTTCCCTGCGGAGCAGGATTGTTCTCAAGGTAACGGACTTCCGGATCTTTTCCCACGTTACCGATCAGCATTACTTTGTTAAGTGACATAGTTATATGTATTAGTTCTGCAATTTAGCAATTATTCTTGGTTTTTCATCCTGGAAATCACAGCAGATTCCATGGCGTCCAGGTCAGGCATTTTGCCTGTCAGCACAGAATATCCCGTCAGAGCCTGGTACAGCAGCCATCTGAGACCTGGAACATATTGTGCGCCAGCTGCATTGACCAATGTCCTGTCACGGAAAGAAGGCGTCTTGTAGTTTGCCTCCAGGATGACCTTTCCCGGACGCGGCCAAGTGTATCTGTCCTCACCCTCGAAATCCTCCGCCGTAAGAGCCGAAATCCCGTCCAATGCCACAGGCAACGTATAGATAACGAGGTCACATTCTTTCACGGCAGCGCGGAAATCGCTGAGCTGGTCCACGATGAAGCCGTATTCCGGCATCTCGTCCGCCATCTTCTGAGCCTTTTCCCCGGTCCTGTTCATCAGTGCCGTGTCGAATCCAAGCTCAGCCGCAGCCACAGCCGCAGCCCTGCCTGCCCCGCCGCAGCCCACGATCAGAGCCTGAGGCTTGCGTGAAAACAGCATTGTCAATGCCTGTTTTACGTACTGGTGAATCTTGATATGGGCCTTGATGCCGTATTTTTCATAGAACTCCCTGACAATTCCCGGAACATAGGCCTCGGCAATGCTCAGGATGACTCCGGTAAAGTCCGAATTGTCCGCCAGGATGCCGTCATCAGTCTTGACAATGATATTTGCAGCACCGATTTTCCTGCAGCCGGCAGTGAAAATGTCAGCCTGAGAGAAAGCCTGCTGTTTGAACGGAGCTGTGACATTGATACCCTTGTACCTGTCCTCAAAAGCCTTCCAAGAACTGCCGAAATCAGCGCCCTGGATCAGGTCGTAGGAAAACTCTCCCGAATATGCTGCCTCGAACAATGCAGGAGACAGGGAAGTGGCTATAGGGTCGCCAATCAGACCGAATCTGTTCATAATTTGGAATTTCTTTGACGCACCGCCTCGAACATCAGGATTGCTGCAGAAACCGACACATTCAGAGAGTCCATCTGGCCGAGCATAGGAATCTTCACATGGGCGTCAGCGTGCATTCTCCAGAAAGTGGAAAGCCCTTCGTGCTCAGTTCCCATCACCAGGGCAGTGCCGCATTTCATATCCGTATCGTAGTACCACTCGGAGTCTTGAAGCTGTGCTGTATATATCTTTATATTGTTGTCGTTCAGCCATTTGAGAGTCTCGCCGGAAGATGCCGCCACGACTTGTCTCGTAAAAGTGGCACCTAGACTCGAACGTATCAGGTTCGGATTGTACAAGTCTGTCAGCGGGTCGCAGACAATCACTGCATCTGCATCAGCCGCATCAGCCGTCCTCAGTACAGCGCCGAGATTGCCCGGCTTCTCCACCGACTCCAGCACGATTACCAGAGGGTTCTCGCGCAACTTGATGTCGCCCAATGACTTGTCAATGATTTCCGCTTCTGCTATCACGCCCTCAGTGCTTCCACGATAGGCGATTTTCTCGTACAGGTGAGCCGGGACATTGACAATGGTGCAGTCCTCACCGCATCTCTCTGCGATTTTCTCCAATTCGCGTTCCGGTATGATTTCCGGGCAGGCGAACAAGGTCCTGACTTTGTATCCCGCATCCAGGCAGTGCCCGATTTCCTTTCTGCCCTCTACGACAAAAAGAGAGTTCTCGCGCCGGGTACGAGATTTTTCCCCAAGCGCGAGAAGCATCTTGATTTTAGAATTCTGTGCAGAAGTTATCGTCTCTGTCCGCATTGACTATTCCTGTTCGTTAGCCTCGTTCTTGCTCGGCATCTTCTCAGGCCTCATCTGCGGGAAGAAGAGAACGTCCTGGATGGTAGTGTTGCCGGTCATGAGCATTGTCAGACGGTCGATACCCATTCCCAAGCCTGATGTAGGCGGCATACCGTATTCGAGAGCGCGGAGGAAGTCATAGTCAATGAACATTGCCTCGTCGTCTCCGTTGCTCTTGAGCCTGGCCTGCTCCTCGAAACGCTCCCTCTGGTCGATAGGGTCATTGAGCTCTGAATATGCATTGGCAAGCTCGTGGCCGCATACGAACAGCTCGAAACGTTCTGTAAGGGTCGGGTCGTTTCTGTGTCTCTTGGTGAGAGGTGACATTTCCACAGGGTAGTCCGTGACGAATGTAGGCTGCACGAAATGTTTCTCGCAATATTCTCCGAAGATGGCGTCAATCAGTTTGCCCACGCCCATGGACGGCTCGATTTCCACATTGAGTTTCTTGCAGGTCTCGCGGAGCTGTTCCACATCCATGCCCTTCACGTCGATACCGGTGTATTCCTTGATGGCATCGAGAATGCCGATTTTCTTGTACGGCGCCTTGAAGTCGATTTCCACGCCCTCGTTCATCACTGTGGTCTTTCCGTAGAGGTTCATCGCGATCTTTTCGAGAAGGTTCTCGACGAACTCCATCATCCAGATATAGTCCTTGTAGGCCACATAGATTTCCATACATGTAAACTCAGGGTTGTGGGTCTTGTCCATGCCCTCGTTGCGGAAATCCTTGGCGAACTCATAGACACCGTCATAGCCTCCCACGATAAGTCTCTTCAGATAAAGCTCATTGGCAATACGCAGATACAGAGGGATGTCCAATGCATTGTGATGTGTGATGAACGGTCTTGCCGTAGCGCCGCCAGGTATCGACTGGAGAATCGGGGTCTCCACCTCCAGACAGCCTGCATTGTTGAAATACTCACGCATCGTAGCGATAATCTTCGCCCTCTTGATGAAAGTGTCCTTTACCTGAGGGTTTACGATGAGGTCCACATATCTCTGTCTGTATCTGAGCTCCGGATCGGTGAACGCGTCGTGCACCTTGCCGTCAGCCTCCTTCACGATAGGAAGAACTTTCAATGACTTGCTGAGGAGAGTGAGCTCCTTGGCGTGAACCGTAAGCTGGCCTGTCTGCGTGTGGAATGCGAATCCCTTGATGCCCACCACGTCGCCGATGTCGAGAAGTTTCTTGAATACGGTATTGTACATGGTCTTGTCCTCACCAGGGCAGATCTCATCACGTTTCACATAGACCTGTATCCTTCCGGTGGAATCCTGAAGCTCCATGAAAGAAGCGGCTCCCATGATTCTTCTGGACATGATTCTTCCTGCAATACATACGTCCTGGAAATTTCCTTTCTCCGGATCATATTCAGCCTCAATGACTTTCGCAGTCGCATTTACAGGGTACAACGGAGCCGGATAAGGCTCGATTCCAAGCTCTCTGAGTTTGTCGAGGGACTCTCTTCTGATGAGTTCCTGCTCGCTCAATTCCAAATTTGCCATATCTTTTATTTCAATATTTTTTACTCTCGATAAGTGTCACGCAACCAATCTCTGCGGATGATCTCCGCCATTTCGCGACATCTACAAAATTACATATTTAATTCTAAAATTGAAATAATTAAGGTATCTTTGTATGTTATGCCGAAAGAAAGAGAATGGAGATTAAGGGCTCCGGCCGATCCGGAGAATGTGAAACAGCTCTCAGCAGAGCTGGGGGTGGATCCTGTGCTTGCGACTTTGCTTGTCCACAGGGGCATCCGGACATTTGAGGAAGCCCGCTCGTTTTTCAGGCCGAACCTGTCAGACATCCATGACCCGTTCCTGATGAAGGATATGGACAAGGCAGTGGAGCGTCTTGAAAAGGCAGTGTCCGGCAATGAGAAGGTTCTCGTCTATGGAGACTATGACGTGGACGGGACTACAGCAGTGGCATTGGTCTATTCTTTTATCCGCAGGCTGACTTCTTCTGTGGATTTCTACATTCCCGACAGATATGACGAGGGTTATGGCGTGTCCAAAAAGGGTATCGACTGGGCTGCTGAAAACGGTTTCAGGCTCATCATAACATTGGACTGCGGAATCAAGGCCATCGACAAGGTAGAATATGCCGCGTCCAAGGGCATTGACATAATCATCTGCGACCATCATCTTCCGGAATCGGAGATTCCTGCGGCTGTGGCGGTGCTGGACCCGAAGAGGGAGGATTGCCATTATCCTTTCGACGACCTTTCCGGTTGCGGTGTCGGCTTCAAACTGGTTCAGGCATATTCCGCCAAATGCGGAATTCTGTTCGAGTCGCTGCTTCCGTTGCTGGACCTGCTGGTGGTAAGTATCGCTTCCGACCTGGTTTCAGTGGTGGGGG
>OHEI01000911.1_pt1 | contig 10773 bp, 9 predicted proteins | sample 1567241 | NCBI WGS metagenome assembly OHEI01 (sample SAMEA3879565, study PRJEB24766) | human gut metagenome | biome: human-associated habitat; feature: feces | place: USA | collected 1985/1987 | reverse complement strand
GAAAAGCATGAAAAAAAATGACATATTTGAACTTGAAATAACAGATATGGGAACAGATGGCGAGGGTATCGGACATTATGATGGCATGACCTTTTTCGTAAAGGATGCACTGATTGGTGACGTCATAACAGCCCGCGCAACAAAATTAAAGAAAAACTATGGCTACGCAAGAGTGGAAGAGATTAAGACCCCTTCCACTTTTCGCGTTGAGCCGCAATGTGAGCTGCACAAGAGGTGTGGCGGCTGCCAGATACAGGCGCTCTCTTATGAAAAGCAGCTTGAATTTAAAAATAATAAGGTGCGCAACAATCTCATGCGTATAGGTGGATTTTCCGAGGCAAAGCTGGACAGTAAAATGCAGCCGCCTGTTGGCGCAGACAATCCATATCGCTACCGCAACAAGGCACAGTTTCCGGTGGGATATGACAGGGATGGTAATATAGTGACAGGCTTTTATGCATCGCGAAGCCACAATATCATCCCGGTTGAGGACTGCAGGCTTGGGGTGCCGCAAAACAAAGAGATACTGGATATCATAAAGGAATGGATGAATGAGTGTGGCATCACGCCGTATGACGAGAACACACACAAAGGGCTCGTGCGCCATGTGCTTATCAGATATGGATTTACATCAAAGCAGATTATGGTGTGTCTTGTGATAAATGGGGACAGTCTTGAAGCAAAACGCCGAGCCGGGAATGCAGCAGATATACTGTGCGAAAGACTCTCAAAAATCGATGGAATGACTTCGATTTCTTACAATATCAACAAGGAAAACACAAATGTCATCCTCGGCAAAAAGACAGTCTGCATATGGGGCAGACCATATATTGAGGACACCATCCATCTGCTTTCTTACCCTGATTTCACACCACAGGGGACAGGCATCACATATCAGATTTCGCCACAGTCGTTCTATCAGGTAAACCCGAAGCAGACAGAAAAGCTTTACAGCACGGCACTTGCATTTGCAGGGCTCACAGGAAATGAAAATGTCTGGGATCTCTACTGTGGTATCGGTACCATATCGCTCTTTTTGTCACAGAAGGCAAAGCAGGTGTATGGAGTGGAAATAGTGCCTCAGGCAATCGAGGATGCCAAAAACAACGCGAAGCTCAATGGCATCACAAATGCACATTTTTTCGTAGGAAAGGCTGAGGAGGTGCTGCCACAGTTTTATGAGAATGCAAAGAAAACTGAGAAAATCACTGATGATACAGCATCCACCGGACGTACAGATATGCTTCGCCCGGATGTGATAGTCGTTGACCCTCCAAGAAAGGGCTGTGATGAGAAGTGTCTGAACACAATGCTTGCGATGTTACCGGAGAGGATTGTATATGTGAGCTGTGATTCGGCAACATTGGCAAGGGATTTGAAGATACTCTGTGAAGAGAAGTATGAACTCATGAAGTGGCAGGCATTTGATCAGTTTTCTCATACGACGCATGTAGAAAGTATTTGCCTCCTCGAGCGGGTGAGCAACTGAAAAATATTGATATGAACTAAGTAAATTTATAGACATTTTCTTATCGTAAAGCTATAATATTAAAATCATATAGAACAGATAGACATTGATTTTAGAAAGTGATACAAATGAAAAAGCTAAAAAAGAGATTCATTATTCCGGCAGTGGTATTTATATTGGGCATGTGTGCGTTAATCGGCGCTATATATGTAGTCGGCAAGAGTCAGGAACAGCAGAACAGGACAAATGCAAAGCTCAATGCGATGACATATATGGAGCGTATATATGGCGAGCTTATGGAGGGAATAGGAGTTACCGATAGCTTAAAGCAGGTTGTCATAAGTGGTGATGGAAATATAAATAGGTTTTATGATATTGCAGCAAATATGATGGACGATTCGATTCAGAGTATACAGATAGCACCGAATGGAGTTGTGACTGAAATATATCCAGAGGAGAGTAATGAATCCAGTAAGATTGATCTGATAAATGATAGTGACAGGGGAGAGATTTCGCGCTATGCGAGGGATAATGACACTGTAATTATGCAGGGACCATTGGAGCTGAAGCAGGGCGGATATGGTATAGCAGTGCGCAATCCGGTTTATTTGGAGGATGAAAATGGTCAGAAGAGCTTTTGGGGCTTCACAATTGTTATACTGAAGGTTCCGGAAATTTTTTCTGATTCTGTAGAGGCTCTTTCCAATTTTGGATATAAGTACAGTCTGCAGAAGTTTGCTTCGCCGTGGGATGATACGTATGAGTGGGTTTACGGTTCAAAGGAAGAGTTGAACGATCCGGTGATATATGACTTTAACGTGTATGGATACAAGTGGAGGCTTGAGATTTTACCCAAGAGTGGGTTTTACAATAACAGATATCTGCTATATCTGTTCATCGGAGGTGGAGTTATTGTCCTGCTTTTGGCAGGGCTTACAGCAGCGTTGATTTCAATCAATGAGAACAGGAAGAATTTCAAGAGACTTGCTGTGACTGATGCACTGACCGGTATCTACAACAGGCACGGCTTTGATGAGCAGGTTGAGCAATATATGAGACAGAATCCGCAAAAGCATTGTGTTGTGGCAATGCTTGATATTGACGATTTCAAGCTGGTCAACGATGTGTATGGACATGCGGCAGGTGATGGTGCACTGCAGAAGCTTGCAGAGAGCATGAAGCAATATTTTTCAAAGGATGTTATACTAGGCAGAAACGGAGGCGATGAGTTTAGCATTTTTATGCCGGATTGCACGGTAGAGGAGGTTAAGCCTTTTCTTAAGAAGTTTACAGGAGAAACCAAGAAATTTTATTGTAAAGGTGAAGAACATACATTTACCATTTCACTGGGCTTTGCGGAGTATCCTGTTTTGGCTGATGACCGTTCACAGCTCATGCGGTGTGCGGATATGGCACTTTATGAGGTGAAAATGCGTGGGAAGAACGGCTGCATGGCATACCGTGAGGGGGAGCGTATAAAGAGCCGTGCGAAGCTTGGATTTGCCGTGAAGGATATTATTGACAATATGCCGGGAGCGTTCATTGTTTACAGGGCAGATAAAGAAAATGATGAGATCCTGCTTGCAAACAATGAGCTGCTTAGGCTTACAGGCTGTAAAAATATGGACGAGCTGCTTGCATATACAGGTAAGAGCTTCTGTAATCTGATACGTCCGGATGAACAGGAAAACTGTCAAAAAAGCATATGGTCGCAGATTAACGGAGGACACTCAAATGATTATATTTTCTTTCATATGAAAAAAGCAGACGGCACATATATTTCAGTGCTCGATCATGACAGGATAGTGGATTCAGTGCACAATGGTAGAGTATTTTATGTGATGATTATGGACTTAAAGTCACTGCAGAGGCACTATGGAGACTGCCTGGAGCTGGTGGAAAAGTAGAAAAAAGCAGATTGTGGACATATGAGTTCACAATCTGCTTTTTTAATAGTGCATACACAATTTATTTATCCGAATAAATCACATTTCCACCGCATACGGTGTACTTAACCTTACCGGTCAGTTCCATGCCGGTGAAAGGTGTGTTTGATGATTTTGATGCATATTCGCATGGTACCCATTTTTCGTCAGGATCAAAGATGACAAAATCTGCAGCAGCACCCTCTGAGATAGTACCGTAAGGCATGTGGTACAGCCTGGCAGGATTGATAGTCATCTTTTCCAAAAGCTCAAGCATGCTCAGATGGCCCGGTTTGACAAGGCTTGTGATACCAAGAGCAAGAGATGTCTCAAGACCGATGATACCGCTTGGAGCTTCGGTTACAGGCTTTGATTTTTCCTCAGTGCTGTGAGGCGCATGATCTGTTGCGATAAGGTCTATTGTGCCATCGATAAGTCCCTCTATAATCTTTTGACGGTCTGCTTCAGTGCGCAGAGGCGGATTCATCTTGGCAAGGGTGCCGTGCTCTAAGACAGCATCCTCAGTCAGCGTGAAGTGATGTGGAGTGGCCTCGGCATGGAGCCTTGCACCAAGCTTTTTGTAGGTGCGGACTATATCAACAGATACACCGGAGCTGATGTGCTGTATTACAACATCAGCACCACTGCGCAGCGCAAGCAGACAGTCTCTTGCGACAAGGGCTTCCTCAGCGATGGATGGTGAGCCGTAGATACCGAGAGCGTCAGATATTTTTCCATGGTTGATGCCGTTGTTTTTGATAAATGCAGGGTCCTCCTCATGGAGACTTATCGGCATATCCAGCTTTGCAGCATTTTGCATGGCTCTGTAGCAGAAAGCAGCATTTGTAAGCGGGATGCCGTCATCGGTAAAGCCACATGCTCCGGCTTCCTTTAAAGCTGCCATGTCAACCTCATCCTGTCCTTTGAGGGAGTGCGATATTGCAGCGGCCTGATACATACGGATTTTTTCCTGCTTTCCATGTGTGATGTTGTCCTTTAGAGTATCCACATTGTCCACTGTAGGCTTTGTGTTTGCCATGCATACAACAGTTGTGAAGCCACCCTTCGCGGCAGCCAGGGAACCGGTGTGGATATCCTCCTTGTATGTGAAGCCCGGATCACGAAAATGCACATGTGTGTCGATAAGTCCCGGTCCGACAATCATTCCGGATGCATCTATTATTTCTTCTTTTTCAGTTGCAGTAGCATCTGACGCACATGAGATGTCAGGTGCTATTTTTACTATTTTTCCATCTTTTACAAGTATATCCATCTGTTCGTAGAGACCTGAAGCAGGGTCTGCTACAATGCCGTTTTTTATTATCATGATAATCCTCCTGTAGATTGTACTTATTTTCTGATATATCCTAGTATAACAGGTTTAAACAAACTACACCATATCACTTGCATATTTTACCGGTAGTACAAGAAAATAAAATTGAAAATATATAGGGGATAAAAGTATATTGACAGCCTGTATATAACTGTATATACTGTGTATATAACAGGCGGGTCAAAAAACGCAAAATGAATAAATCGCAAGTGAATAAATGGCTAAGTAAAAAATGCCATTTGCATACAAAGGAGTAGCTTATGAATAATGCACTGATAGTCAGAAATGTCAGTAAAACATTTGACAAATTCAAGCTGGACAATATTTCATTTGAAGTGCCGGGTGGAAGCATTGTAGGTGTGATAGGAAAGAACGGCTGTGGCAAGTCAACACTTCTTTCTGTTCTTATGGGGATGAAAGAGTCTGATTCGACAGACACCGGTATTGTGATAGGCGGTGCGTGTCTGCAGAAGGATGAGAAGGAATACAAGAAGAAAATAGCTTATGTATTTAGTGAATTGCCGTTTATGGAAAAAATATCTGCTGTCTCGATAGGAAAATATTACGGCAGATATTACGACGGATTTAATCAGAAAAATATGAGGCTCTTCTTAAGCAGTATGGTCTTATCGATTTTCCGGGCGTACCTCTTAGAATTTCTAAAAGTAAAAAGGATATTATGAATGCCTCGGATTTTTCACAGGGGCAGAAGATACTGCTGCAGCTTGCATTTGCACAGAGCTATGATGCGCAGGTGTACTTTTTTGATGAACCTACGGGAAATCTGGATGTTGAATTTCGTGATAAATTTTATGAAACCATAAGGGAGCTTGCAGCAGATGAAAATAAATGCATAATTTATGCGACACATCTGGTCGAGGAGCTTGAGCATTTCGCAGATTATATTTTATGGCTGCAAAAGAAAGACAATACCACAAGCAAATTCTATTACGGTTCGCTGGATGAGCTTAGGGATTCCTACAGACTTGTTTCCGGGGACAAGACACTGCTTGAGAGGATACCGAAGGAGCTTGTAGTCGGAGGGCGTTTAAGCGAAAGCTCGAACGAATTGCTGATGAGATATGATGAAGCAAAAATAACCGCAAAAATTAATCATGAAATCAGGCAGCATATGAGATATGCAGAGCTTAAAGAAATCATGTACTACGTACAGAAGAAAGAGATAATAAAAGAAAGTGGTGATGAGTAATGATCAGGGATTATTTTGAGAGAAAAAAGATATGGTTATCCAGTTCACCGGGGCATATCGGTTTGGCATTTATCGTATTACTTGTGACAACACTGTGCGGAGTATTGGGCTTTGTATTTGCCGGATTTCTGTTTATGCTATCTATTGCAGTATTTAGAAGCCTCGAGATAAATGAGCTTTTACCCTTTTCAAAAAAGGAAAGAAAAACAAGATTTTTGACAGAGGTGATGCTTGATTTACTGTGTTTAAGTGTTCCTCTTCTTATAAACACTGCGTTTATTGTGATAAGGCACAGAAAGCTGGAGCTTTTTTCACATCCGCTTTATGTGGCGGTATGTTTTATTTCATATATCATAATTCTTGCACACTTTTCGATAAATGATAGCTTTTGGAAAGCAGCAGAAGACAGCAGAAATTTAGAAAAGTGTTTAGCTGACGCGAGTGTTTCAAAGTCTGTAAAAATATATGAGACTTTTATTGCGTTGGTAAAAATTGTTATAGACACAGGGTTGTTTGTCTGCTTAATGACTATTGTTACAAATGGCAGCTTTTCTGATATGGCAGGAATAGACAATGAGTTCTATAAGCTTGGATGTATATCAGGGATTTTGTCAGGGACAATACTGGTGATAGACATGGTAAGAACTACTGGAGGCAGAAATGAATATTTCCATACAGTCTAAGGGCGGAACACCCATTTATGAGCAGATTGCCACGCAGATAAAGGAGGCAATACTTGCCGGAAAATTGAATAAGGATGATGCGCTGCCATCGATAAGGGCGCTTTCAGCGGATATTAAGGTCAGCGTCATTACCACGAAAAAGGCATATGATGAGCTGGAAAAGGAGAAAATGATATATTCGGTGCCTGGAAAGGGCTTTTTCGTGGACGATCCGGATATGGAATATCTCGAGGAAAAGAGAACCTTAAGTGTGGAGGAGGAGCTTTCAGCGGTTATAGAAAAGGCAAAGTCGGCAGAGCTTGATGAAGCAGAGTTTATTGATATGGTGAGAATACTTTGGGAGGAGGAAACATGCTAGAGGTTCAAAATTTATCTTACAGTACGAAAACCTTTTCTATGGAAAATGTCAGCTTTTCACTGGATGACGGATATCTCATGACACTTTTGGGAAGAAATGGCGCAGGAAAAACTACGCTTTTTGATTTAGTGTACGGACGTATTGAACCACTGAGTGGAAAGGTATTATGGAATGATATTGATGTCACCGGAATGAAAGCAATTGACATTCTGTATCATGATGAGGTGGCATATGTCGGTGGAAGAAGCTGGTGTATAGGCGGGATAAGGGCTGACGAAAATATCAGGCTGTTAAGCTGTCTTTACAGCAGATGGAATCAGAAGCATTTTGATGAAATGCTTGAAATGATGGAGTTCACCAAGGAAGAATATACGACAAAATTTGAGGAGCTTTCAACAGGAAAACAGATGCAGCTCCAACTGGCTTTTGCTCTGGCAAGGCACCCAAAGCTTCTGCTTTTGGATGAGCCTATGGCAAATCTGGACCCGGTCGTAAAAACGGACATCTGGGAGCTTTTAATCCGAACAATAGAAAAAGAAAACATAAGCATCATAATCAGCACGCATCTGGTTGAGGAGGTCAATGACATAACTGACTATATCGGATTGCTTGATAATGGCAGGTTTGTTAAATTCGGGGACAGGGAACAGATATTAAATGATGATTTAGGAAATAAAAATAAGAATCTCAGGGAATTACTGGAGGAAGAAAATGGATAAAGCGGAAGAAATTTTTGCAGAGGGCATAGAAGATAGAAATGTGAAAACAATAAGGCAGGCGAGAGTACTTTTTGTAATATGTCTTATGGCAGGCATGTTCATCATATTTGAAAGTGATGACATCTTTAAGTGGGCTGCAGTGTTGGCTGTTTATTTTTTTACAGATTCGTTTTATAAGAAATATCTGAGAGTGGAAGCAAATTTGGCTGATGATATGACCGGCAATGATATTTATCAGTTTATAGGGCAGCACGCACTTTCGGTGAATTGCTATTTCGGGATTATTTCAAAAAAAATACGCAAATACAGGATAATTTTTTTTGCAGAGTATTTTTTGTGTGCCATATTCTCAGATTCAAAGGGGTATGGGCTGCTTATTGCCGTGTTGAGCGTTGTCGTAACGTATGCCACCGCATGGATAAAAAAGAAATATTTTATCTGTCGCCTGGTGGGAAAGCTAAGGCCTGTTGAAATGATATTAACTTTCACAGATAGTTTTTTAAACATATTTAAATTTCTTCTTATACTGTTGGTCAGCCTTTTGTTTTGCGTGGTGTTTCTGGGAGTAGCAGAGGGCGCAGTGGAACGTGAAATGGTAAGTGGGCAGATACTTGAACGTTTTATAGGAATACCGGCCTTTTTTGTAATGGTTGTAACAGGCTTGATTGTACCATTGGCAGGATATGCTTTTTTTAAACCATCAGCCATATTAAATGCAGCCCTAAAAACTGCCATGGTCATAGGAATAGCGGGATTTATCTGTATACTGGCATCGGCAAGACTGTGGTATTATGAAATAAACTATACAACGCAGAAAATAACATTGGTTCATTTTAAGGAAAAACAGTATGATTTTTCAGATGTAGAAAGGTACATATGGAAAAGAGGTGATGATGATGAGACTGAAAAAACGCTTGTTTTGTATCTGAAGGATGAAACAGTGCTGGATTTATGCGATGATGGTGCATTTAGCAGTGAGCAGGGCGATTTTGAGAAAGCGCAAAGGCAGGCGTGGCCGCAATCATGATAGACTGTATATATGGACAATAGAAAATTTTATAGATATAATATGATTTAAAACAGCACCCAAAATTCAGCCCAAAAGCCGGAAAAATAGCGGGAAAAAGTAGCTGAAATCACTATAAATCACAAAACAGCTCCAAAAAATTAAAGGGAGAAAAACAATGAGCTTAATAAAAGGTATACATCACGTATCAATGAAGTGCAGCAGCACAGAGGAATATGAAAAGACAATAGATTTCTACAAAAACATTCTGGGAATCCCGGTCGCAAGGGAATGGCAGGCAGGAATCATGCTTGATACCGGAAACGGAATTGTTGAGATTTTTAACGATGGAGATGATGCACCGGGAAAAGGTGTGATTCGTCATTTCGCATTCGCAACAAATGATGTGGATGCGTGTGTAGAGGCTGTAAAAGCAGCAGGATACGAGGTATTTATTGAGCCGAAGGATATAGAAATCGCATCAACACCGGTATTTCCGGCGCGCATAGCATTCTGCAAAGGACCACTTGGCGAGGAAATCGAGCTGTTTGAGGAAAAGTGATAGGACGTATTAATGGTTTTACAGGGGTATTATGCTATGGGAAAAACTCCAATTAAGCACACGCTTGCAGGCTATATTATTAAAAAAACAGACACCGAAGGATACCGGTCAGGAAAACTAACCGGAGAAAAACATTTGAACAAAATAACAGAAATGATGGAATTTGTTGGTGGACGCCGGAAACTAATCGATCAGGCAAGGTTCATAGAGAATAATACACAAGCAGGCCACGATGGGAAGATAAGAATTAATTGGATTCAGGTCAACAGCGATATTAAAAAAATTGATTGTGATGTCAGCAGCATACCGGAGCTGTGTCGGCTTGAGGGTGTTGAGGATTCAAGAGCAAAACAGCTAAGATTGATAGAGTCTGTAAAGCAGTGGAAATCAGAGGTTGGTGACTGCGATTGGATATGCAGATATTATGATGATATTTTGGGGCGTCTGGAAGCCGGAAAGAGTGTCACAGAGGCTGAGGAGGATATGCGTTTTAAGTGTATCAATGCTATAACAAGAATAAAGGCGCCTGTGTGGGAGCGTGTTTTTAGTGCAAAGGTTTTTAAAGATTCAAAGAAATTTGAAAAATGCTATCGACAAAAGATGGTATCAATTCTGACTAAATATTCTCCATATTATGAGAAGGATATGGAGGATTATGATACAGAGGGAGAGGAAGATGATGCCAAAGAGGATAAAAAGAAGTCGGGGCTTGAAATTTTGAAGATGCATGGCATTATGTCATATGCACAGACAATGGAATGGAAGGGACCATTGTCATATAGAATTGATGATACATGTGTTATTGATACGTCAAAGCAGATTTATGGAACCATTATTAATACGCAGACACTTGAGCATGCAAGTCCGGTTTCGCTTGCAGGATGCAAAAGAATTATGACCATAGAAAATAAGGCTAACTATGAAAGTATGCAATATGATGAGAATACCTTGTATATTTTTTGTCATGGTTATTTTACTCCTAAGGAAGTGTATTTTCTAAAGAAATTAAGCCTTATTGTATCTAAGGAATGTGAGTTCCTCCATTGGGGAGATATGGATTTTGGAGGGATAAGCATATTCTTGTTTATTAAGGATAGAATTTTTGAAAAACTAATGCCTTATAGAATGGGGGTAGCGGATTTTGAGGAAGCATTAAAAAAAGACGCTGGAATACCACTTAAGGCTTCAACTAGGGAAAAACTTCAAAAAAAGGATGCAGGATTGCTTGCTGAATTAAAAGAAGCAATTCTTGAATCGGATAAAACAATAGAGCAGGAAAGGCTCTTATGAGGCTGATTCGGAAAACTCTAAATACACATATATATTTGACAAATTATTAGAATGTGATTCATACGCACAGCATACCTCCTTCGTGCATACAATAGCATGAAGGAGGTATGTTTTTATTATGAATCCATTTAAAATGAGGCCGGAGAGAACCGGCGATTTATTTGTTGACTGGGAGAAATTCTGGGTAAAACCATATAACAAAAATGAGGTAAATCCGTA
>OHEI01000908.1_pt1 | contig 10799 bp, 8 predicted proteins | sample 1567241 | NCBI WGS metagenome assembly OHEI01 (sample SAMEA3879565, study PRJEB24766) | human gut metagenome | biome: human-associated habitat; feature: feces | place: USA | collected 1985/1987 | reverse complement strand
GCATTGTCATAAGCGTGGACGAAAAAGGCGAGCACGGAATGGTGGTTTCGCTTAATGAGACGGAAGCCGTATGGTCCTACAGATACGAGGAGGCTATGGGTTCCCAGCCCGGGACCGGAAAATACAACACTGAATGTATCTATAAGATGAACGACTGGAGAAACCAGTATCCGGCATTCGACTGGTGCAGCAGAAAAAATGTAGGGGCGCTCAAGGACTGGTTCATACCTTCAATGAATGAACTTGCCCATCTCTACAAGGCATATACCGGTCACGAGGCCAATGACACTGAGCAGGGTACCGGTTCCATCAAGTCCAAGGCTGATGATTCATCAAGCAAGGCCTGGTTCAACAAATGTCTGACCGACAAGAAAGGAACGGCATTGACAGACGGCATATACTGGTCTTCAAATGAGACCGGTCTGCAAATCGTATATGCTTTCGACATGCAGTCGGGAACTTCCGTAACAAACCCGGACAAACTGGACAAAAAACAAAAACATCTCGTTAGGGCATTTGCCGAATTTTAATTTTTCAGAAATAATGAAACATAAAATATTCTCAATATTGTTATCCGTTATGGCCATTGCAGGCTGCACAAAAAGCAACGAAGAGCAGGGCGGAAATAACGGAGCGCTTGCAGCACCTGATGTTCAGATAATTGCAGAAGCCACTTCGCTGACGGCAATGTGGAATCCTGTCAATGGAGCAGACGGTTACAGAATCGAAATCACATACCTCGCTGACGGTACCAATGCCGATGTAGTGAAGGAGAACATAAAAGAAACGAACTATATCGCAAAGGGTCTGCACCCTGGCAGGACATACACAGTCAGAATCGCTGCCACAAAGGACGGCAAGGCATCGTCAAACTGGTTCTACAAGGACGTGACCACCGACAACAAGGCCATCACATTCGAGATTACCCCTTACGAATGTTACGACAAGGAAGGCGGATATCTGTCTTACAGCGCATTTGTAAAACCGAGCGATGAGGGCATTTACTACTGGGTAGGTGCTGTGGCATACAGTTCAAAGGGTGATGCGAAATCCTGGATTGAGACAGATATCCAGAACCATATCGACAAAGGCGAGACATGGGAATCACTTGTAAAGGACAAGTATATCATCCAAGGAAATAGCCAGTGCGGTTTCGAATTCGACGGAGCTGATGATATGATGTTCACTGCAGCAGCCGTGGAGAAGACCAAGAAAGGCATTGAGATTATCTCAGACGTTTCCCTGAGTTATCCTTTCTATGCTATAAATCACGGTGCATCCAAGTCTCATCCTGCCACAATTGATGACTTTGTAGGAGAATGGGTCTGCATGCCGAACGGACAGTTTTTCACAAAGATAGAGAAGGACGAGAACGGCAAAGATACGAGAAAATTGGAGATCGTGGACAGCAAGCCGTTCAATGTGACGATAGCCAAATCCGGCAGCAATACATTGACAATTACCGGCTGGGGAGGAGAAAGGAACAGATTCAGTTCAAGCCCTATCACCCTCGACTACAAGAATGCGACCGACAAAATCGACGAGCATTTCACCATTACTCTTCCTCAGACCATCAAGACCGAGAGTGAGACAGAATGGGCATACACTTCTTGGTTCGTATTGTCATCAATGAAAGACGGTGTTACTACGAGTCTCTATCAACCATACGACAAAGAGTACGCAGGGAAAATACCCGCATGGCAAGTAGGCTTCCACGGCTATATCGGAAACAAAAACAAGACTGTCATAAAGATTGAAGGTGAAAATTATGATGGAACCGATTTGGCTGCAGAAATGACAGGCTTATGGCCTTGCGGAATGACTGCAGAGGGCAAGTTCTCCAAATTCCTGAACGGCTCGGAAAAAGCCAATGATGATCCTGTCTCCATGTACTACCTGGCAAGAAAGGATTTCGCAGAAGGAAAGGTCTTCCAGGCGCCGGATGTAAGCGATGAGATCATCTCCAGCGCATCGGTAAAATCTACGGGAGCTAAGGCATTGACATACAAGCGTGTAAATCAGTAGCAGACGCCTCTGTCAGGACATTGGCGACAGAGAACTGCACAACAGATATGAAAGAAGGTGACCAGAATTCCGGCCACCTTCTTTTATTGTTCAGTCAATGCTGTTATCCGCAGTAGAAATACTTGTCCACGAGAGCCTTGACCTTGTCCGGATCCTTCTGAGCATCGGCAAGCAGACCCTTGTCACCGAAAGAGCGCAAGGACCTGATAATACCGTCTATCATGCGAGGAGAGAAGACATTGTCCTGCTCAAACACGCTGCGCACCTGCTCGAGAGCATCAGCAGATTCACTGCAGCAGCCCGGCAATTCAGCAAAATCCTTGGACCCCTTGGTATGGATATTCAATCCCGCATAAGTGCGGCCTGTAAGTTCAAGAGCCTCTTTCACAGGCATTTCCAAGCCATATCGGCAAGCGGTGCAGAGACCTGCCATGAGCTGATATATGTCCGCTGAACTGTCAGGAGAACGCATCTCTACAGTCTGCTTGGCTGAGGCGTCTGAGACCTCGTAACCGTCAGAATACTTGCAGTGGTTCTCCACCGGATTCGCATCCGCGCACATGTCATTGGCAGTGGACCAGCCCAATGGGACACGCACGAGTGCAGAACGGTTGCAGTCACCCCAGCAGATATTGGTCGGGGCCTCCTGATGAGGAACCAGACGGAAATATGAAGTAGGATTCTTGTTGCCGAACGCGGTTATAGCAGGAGCGAGCGTCATCATGCCGGCGATGGCTCTGTGCGCGATTTCTGAAAGCTTGCCGCTTTCGGTCATGCAGCTCTTGCCGTCCTTCATGATTCTCATGTGGATATGCATACCTGAACCGGCCTCGCCTACGATGATTTTCGGAGCGAAAGTGACATCCAGGCCATATTCCCATGCAAGAGTGCGGATTACCCATTTGGCAAGAAGAATCTGGTCTGCAGCCGTTTCTATAGGAACAGGAAGGAATTCGATTTCATTCTGCTCATAGGTTTTTCCATCTCTGGTGAAATTGCCGACCTCGCTGTGGCCATACTTGATCTGTCCCCCGGCCTGAGCGATACGGGCCATGCATTCCGTCCTGAACTCATTGAGCTTTGCAAACGGAGACGACTCGTGATAGCCTTTCTGGTCAGTTCCCGGGAAAAGTTCATCCTCGTCAGCAATCACATAATACTCGAGCTCGCCCATGGCGTCGAACGTCATGCCGGTAGCCTTGGTGAACTGCCTTGACGCCTTCAGCACAGTAAGGTACGGGTCGCACTCGAAAGGTCTGCCGTCCTTGTCATAGAAGCTGCAGAGCATATCCAGAGTAGGAATTTCGGCGAAAGGATCCACAAACGCCGTCCTGAAACGCGGAATCACGTACAGGTCGCTGCTGCCCGCCTCCACAAATGAAGGGAACAGGCTGGATCCGTCCACTCTCTCACCCTGACTGAGAATCGTCTCGAGATATTCGAGACTATTGATGATGAAGTTCAATGTCCGTCCTCTGCAGGATACATGAAATTCACCATTTTGATACCGTAAGAACGGATAAACTCCACGATATCAGCCTTGGTAAAGGACTCCGGCGACTTTCTCAGATATGTCGCTACAATGTTTGGAGACAACTCCATCTTTTTATCTGCCATATTGTTATCAATTTAGTGTTATTACTTCGCATTTTTCTTCCAATCAGTAAAATTGCTGACAATTTGTCGGAAAAACAGTATGGCAAACTTAAGAATTTAAGTCCACAATAAAAAGCAATTCTCAAGAATTGGTAAAAATAGTTCCATACAGATGATGGAGCGGCTCCGGATCACCTGAGGAAAGGAGTTTCACGTGAGGCGAAGACGGGACAGCAGAGGCATTTCGGGCCAATGCAGAAGACGCCTCCCAGGCACTGAGCATCCCGTCCCTTTTTAGAACACGCACCAGCTGACGCGCGACAGCAGGAGCCGGGTCAATGAATCTGATATCCGGCCCGGCAACTTTCTGAAGGACAGGGAGAAGAAACGGATAATGCGTACAGCCCAGGACAATGATATCCGCTCCTGCAGACAGCAGTGGACCGAGGCTTGCCTTCACCACGTCTTCCGCTTCGCTACCGGACAGTCTGCCCTCTTCCACGAGCTCCACGAAGCCCCGTCCGACATGTTCGAAGACATTGACCTGGTCATCTACACTTTCCTTGGTCTTGAGATATTTGGAGCCTTTGAGCGTGCCGGCTGTGGCAAGAACTCCGACGACGCCGGTGCGGGTGCCGAGCGCCGCCGGTTCCATCCCGATAAAGCAGATATGGTCATGCCGGCCTCCAGTCAGTTTCTGAACCCTGTCGCGCACCTCCTGCGAAGAAGCATCAGAATACTCAGCCCGGAGCACGGAAATCGCCGCAGCAGTAGCTGTATTGCATGCCACGACAATAACGTCCGCACCTTCTTTCAGCAAGCGCTCCGTTATCGCACGTGCACGGTCCTGAATGTACTCCGGTGACTTCTCACCATAGGGACAATGCGCATTGTCAGAGTAATATACATATTCTGCTTCAGGAAGAAGACGGGTTATCTCCTTGAGGACTGACAACCCGCCTTCACCGGAATCGAAGACTCCTATCTTAATCATAATTGGAATGTTGACTACTAATAACCGTAGTTGTTGTAAGTTCTGGACATCTGGCCGTACATCTGACCGAGGACTTCGAGATAAGGCACGCCCCCGACAAGAGTCAGTCTATAGACAGTGTCATCCACCCTGTAATACTGAACTCCGTTGAGAGTGATTATATCATAATCTTCCGGAAGGCTCTGGACCAATGCTCCTGCAGGAGGAACTATGGTCTGGTACTGTCCGTTGCCGTTTACAATGTAGAAGATACCGTCCTGGTAGAAGTAATTGCGGTCAGCGAAAGCATAGCTCTGGACCAGGCCTAAGCGGCTTGCTATCTCATAGGAAGAAAGCGCCGCTGTCGGGTTCATGGCAATTGCATTGTTCTGTGCCAGGATTGTCGCATTGTTCTGGGCGATGATACGGTTCTGCTGGTCAATGTACCTGTTGTTCGCATCTATCGCGCTGTATGTGCGGTAAACATTGTTATAATAAGCGAAGTTCACTGCCGCGAATGTCATATCGGCGACAGCTGCAGTAATAGTGACACCGAACGGCGGACGGCAAACGATGTAATGTCCGTGGTAAGGTCTGTAATACACATCGTTATAGATGTAGTAGTCCACGCCGAAATATCTCGCTACCCTGTATCTCGGAGGCAGGACCTCAACTCTGAAACCGAAGCAATGAGGGTGATGATGGTCGTAGAAATGTCCCGGACGGTCGTAAGGCATGAATCCGCGGTCACGTGGCGGGATACGCTCCACATTGTGGTTGTTGATCCTGAAGTCATCAGCATTGTTCATTCTCGAACCAGGACGTCCGCCTGAAACTCTGGTATTGGAACCGGACTGCGAACGCATCTGGCTGGTAACTGTGCCGAGACCGCCTTTGGTAACATTGGTATTGCTCCTTACTGAGCTTGAAGAAGAGGAACGCACCTGCGAGCTCTGCCCGGAAGATGAGCTGGAGCCACGTACCTGTGAGGATGAGCTGGAACGGTGCACCTGGCTGTCTGATGAGCTTTCTCTATTTATCTGATTTGAGACATCCACCTGATTTACGTCTTTTACGATATAAGTATCGGACTCAGAGCCACGCACCTTAGTGGAATTTCCGGACTGACGCACCTGTGAGGATGAGCTGGAACGGTTGTTCGAGCCGCGCACCTGAGAAGAGGAGCTTGAACCGGATGTCCTTGTACCGGTAGAACGGGACTGGGATGAGGAGCTGGCGCCACGGACCTGAGATGAGGATCTCGAACCACGGACTTGTGAGGAGGAGCTTGAACCACGGACCTGTGACGAGGTACCGGAGCTACGTGTCTGTGAAGAACTTCCTGAACTTCTTACCTGAGAAGAAGTGCCCGTGCTGCGGGTCTGGGATGAGCTCGAACGGGACTGGTAAGAACTGCCGGAACTGCGTGTCTGCGAACTTGAAGAACGCACCTGGGACGAAGAACCGGAAGATCGCGTCTGAGAGCCGGTCGAGCGGGTCTGTGATGATGAAGACCTGGTCTGCGAACCGGTAGAACGGGACTGTGAACCCGTAGAACGAGTCTGTGATGAAGAACTGCCTGAAGTATTGCGCTGCTGAGTAGTAGTCGTAGAACGTCTTGTCTGCGCAAGAGTGTCATCCGTCACCGCGAACAGGGAAAAAGCGGCAAGTGATGCCAATGCGATGTTAGTTAATTTTCTCATAACGTATCAGTGTTTTGGGTGCGGCACAAAACCGCAACCGTGGTTATTTATAGAGGTAATACCTCCTGGAAAGAGCCTTGAAATCCTTTACATCCTTGTTCCAATAATCTATGATATCTGCGACCTCAAGTCTCTCTGAAAAAGTCTTTCTTACATAATCCGTACCACAAACCTTGTCGAACATTCCGGTCCTCGACTTGGAAATCACGAACGGATTGTGCTCGGGATAAAGCCTGTTGACCGCCTGCATGACATAGAATTGGGTCAATGTTATCTGTGCCTTCGCATAGTCGGTATAGTGGAACTGGACACCGTGCACCAGCTTTCCCTGAGAACTTCCGGCAATCGGTTTGTAATGGATCGTACGGAAAGCCACGCCTGGAAGGGCATAACTGTCAAGCTCTGCTTTAAGTTTCTCTGCATCAATCCATTCGGCAGCGAAAGTCTCGAATGGAAGAGTGTAGCCGATGCCGATATTGAGATAGCCGTTGAACTCGCCGGCAATACCGGAAGACGGATAGTTTATGGCAGACTGCGGATACGGTATGTTCGGCGAAGGGAGCACCCACGGCAGACCGGTTTCGACATAAGTCATATTGCGCCGCCATCCGTCCATAGGGATGACACTGAGTTTGCATTTGAGCGGACTTTCATATCCGCGTTCGCCACGGCAGAGACCCTCTTCATTGATCATGATGGCAAGTTCCCCGACCGTCAGGCCATAGATGTACGGGATGCTGAATTCACTGACGAAGGAATAGAAGCCGGCCTCGACATTGCACCCCTCGACTTTCTCGCCGCCGAGCGGATTCGGCCTGTCCAGCACCATCACCTCGATTCCCTTCATGGCGCAGGCCCTCATCATCAGGCCCAATGTGCTTATGAATGTATAAGAGCGGGTTCCGACATCCTGGATATCATACACTACCACATCCAGCCCGTCGAGCATTTCCTGGGACGGCATCCTTGTCTTGCCGTACACGGAATAGACCTTGACACCGGTCTTGGGGTCCACTGTATCAGCGACTTTGTCACCGGCATAGGCATCGCCGCGCACACCGTGTTCCGGAGCGAAAAGTGTCACCAGTTCCACGCCAGACGCCTCATTGAGGATGTCGATAGTGGAGCGCAGGTTTCTGTCAATGCCGCTCGGATTTGTAACCAGGCCCACACGTTTTCCCACGAGCCCGGCAAATCCACGTTCCTCAAGCACCTCGATTCCTGTCCGAACCACCGTCTTACGTGCTGCAAAAGCGGAGAACACAGGCAGAATAAGCAGCAATACGCTGACTACCAAGGCATTGGTCTTTTTCATAAGCATCAGTCGTTAATGGTTCCTATTTTTCCTACAAAGAGAATTTCATCGGCCTCCGAATTGAAAATGGAGAATATGAACGGTCTGTCCACAGTCATTCTGAACGGAATCGGCTCCGGACGTACAGAAGTAAGTCTGACACCGATGGAAGTGACTGCGGCAGCTTCCGCACCCTCCTCATTGACCTCGACAAAACATTTCTGCTTCACTTCATCCACGGCTACCGACGACTGTGTCATATTGCCGAACTCCGCCGCAGGGGTGAACGCGCGATTCACGCCGAGAGACTGGAGCACGCTGTTGAGTATCAATGTATTGTCTATCTTGAACTTCGGCATTGACAATGCCACCTCGCGGTATTCGGCACCGGCGACAGCCTTTGAGAACATCTCTGAACTTACGGAAGAGACAAGTTTCTGGATATCAGCGCCTTCGTCCGGCAGACAGATCATCATCTGCCATGCGCCGCCTTTATATGGCAATATCACGAAGCGTCCGCCTTCATATTCCGCGCAGCTGAACTGTCTCTTTATGCGCATGAAGTCCACTTCCTGATCGCCTGAAGGGGTGTGGAAGGTATCTTTTATCGTGCTGTTCTTGTCGAACTGATATTCCCATGGAGCCTTGAAATACAGGGCATTGAGTATGAACATCACCATTTCCGGAGAAATTTCATCGATGATTTCAGGTATTCTCCTGTTGGTCTTGTCCGAGCACCATCTGTTGATTTCCTTGACAGTGGCCGGACTGCTGAAATCCCTCGAATTTATCTCGGCCGAATATGAGCCGGTCAATAATGACTTGTAAGCGGGAAGCACGCTGAAACCGTCACGCAGCCAGATGGAATTGGCGCTCGAAAGCTGACAAGACTTGTCACCTTTAAGCTTGTCGCCTGCAAAAGATGCGTGGTTCAATGCAGATGTCAGCTCTTCCTTCGTCTGTCCCGAGGCGCCTTCTGCAAGCATTGACAATGCCATTCCCGCACTGTACGGAGAGACTACGACATTGGCAGAGAGGCTCTTGCCGGAAAGAGAAGCATTGAAAAGAGACAGGGCGAAAGCCACTTTTCCGGTCTCGGCGGAGGCAGCGGACTTCACTGCGGTCACGCTTTCTACTGGTGCGACATCCGACTTGTTATCTGAAACTGTTTTTCTCTGCGCTCCACAGGATACTGCTGCAAGAGCTGCGAGTGCAAGTGCAATTTTCTTCATAACTAACTGTTTTTCGACACTTTACCATATTCGGGGTCCACCTTGATGAGCTTGGTCACCGCCACAGTTCCGAGGCAGCAGACGATTACCATCCAGAAGAACATCTCATAGCCCATCCATTCCTGGAGGTAGCCTGCAAATGCACCAGGTATCATCATGCTGAGAGCCATGAACGCGGTACAAATCGCATAATGGCATGTCTTGAACTCCCCTTCTGAGAAGTACATCATAAACAACATATATGCCGTGAAGCCGAAGCCGTAACCGAACTGCTCTATGGCCACGCAGATGCTGATGATTATGATGTTGTGAGGCATTGCCATACTCAAATATACGAAAGTCAGGCAAGGAAGCGTCATGCAGGCGGCCATCGGCCACAGTGATTTCTTCAGTCCCCATCTGGACGCTGCCATACCGCCGATGATGCCGCCGACTGTGAGAGCGGCCACGCCGATGGTTCCATATACGATTCCGACCGTCGATGTGGACAATGCCAGGCCGCCGTTATCAGCTGAGGAAAGCAGGAACGGATTCACCATCTTGAGCAGGAAAGCCTCAGGAAGACGGTACAGAAGCATGAACACGATCGCGATCCAGACGCCCGGCTTCTTGAAGAATGACACGAAGGCCTGGGCAAAACCGCCTGCAAATGATCCGGTTGCCTCCACAGCCGCCTTGTCGCTCGACGGAGAAGGAATGGCGAAGGTATGGTACAATGTAATAAGCGTGAACATCACTGCGGTCACGGCCATCGTTATCATCCACGCTGTCGGGATGTTGCCTGTACGCTCTTCCAAAATGCCGGCAATCACGACCAGCACTCCCTGTCCGAAAATGGAGGAGAGTCTGTAGAACGTACTCCTGATTCCCACGAAGAACGACTGCTGTCCATGGTCCAGGGCGATCATGTAGAATCCGTCGGCCGATATGTCGTGAGTGGCTGACGCAAAGGCAGTTATGACGAAGAGGATCAATGTCATGGTGAACATTGATATAGGCACTCCGACGGATGCTATCATCTCGTCTGAAGGACGCGGGATGCTGAAGATGAGCAGGACAAATGACACTGACATCAATATCTGCATCATTATTATCCACCATCTCTTGGTCCTGTACAGGTCCACAATCGGGCTCCAGAGCGGTTTCAATGTCCACGGCAGATAGAGCAGGCTGGTAAAGAGCGCCATCTGGCCGTTGGGCACGCCCATCTTGGTAAACATCGTAACGGAAATGTTGTTCACTATGAAGTAAGGTATTCCTTCTGCAAAGTACAATGTGGGTATCCACCACCACGGAGATTTCAAAGAAACAGGTCGGTTCATTATTGTATTATGTGTAGTTTCTAATTTAAGTAACATTGGTCCGGGGCGCTCACTTCAGATCCTCCTGACGGGCACAGACGCTTCCCGGATAATAGTGAAGCAGAATGTCCCGGTAACTATAGCCGCGCACTGCCATCATCGCAGCGCCTATCTGGCACAGACCCACCCCGTGGCCCCATCCGGCGCCAAGAAGCGTAATCGTATCATTTTCAGCATTGTTGTCAGGCGACTTTTCTTCGCGGACGACAAAAGCCGAACTTTTCAGATGAGATGTGGACAGGAATTTCCTGATAACCAGCTCCTTGCCTATGACCATGGAGCTTTTCGAGCCCTTTATCGACAGCAGTTCGATGCGTCCGGAAGGGCCTCTCTTCAGAGGTTCAATGCTCTCCAGCAGCCCGATATCCTGACCGGAACGCGTGCTTATCAATGCAGAGAGTTCCCCTCTCGTGTACCTGGCCTTCCACCTGAAGAAATCCCGCGTCTCCATATCGTAGTCGTTCAGCACCTGTGAAAGGGCTGACACATCCGAAGTGTTGCAGAATGATTTTTCAGCCTGCGGAATCTCACCTGTAATCCATCTCTCTGCATTTTCCTCTACTGTCAGGTCGGTAATGTTGATCAGGTTTCTGATTTCACTCATTTATTTATCTC
>OHEI01000906.1_pt1 | contig 10819 bp, 10 predicted proteins | sample 1567241 | NCBI WGS metagenome assembly OHEI01 (sample SAMEA3879565, study PRJEB24766) | human gut metagenome | biome: human-associated habitat; feature: feces | place: USA | collected 1985/1987 | reverse complement strand
GCCGCTGGCGGCGTGATTTCGTGACACGATTTCTTCAGAAGAACTTTGCCGCCGCCAGCGTGATTGCCTCTGATGAGAACTTCATAGAGGATGACAAGAACGCAGATACAGGTATTCTCTGAACCAATGAGCATCGAGACAAATGTGTAAATATCTATGTAATAAACAGATAATCAATTAGTTGTGTGGATTTAGAGTGAAACATAAAGATGCTCATCACCCTATTTTTTTAGGGGAGTGAGCATATTAAAGTGTTATCTTAAATCTGCATAATCACCAATAACACAATGAGTTATGTGTGATTTTGCGGTTTATGAGATATGCTCATTGGTTCCATTATTCCGTAGCAAGATGACTGTGTCTTAAGCCTCCACCCAAACAAACCTGAAAACCTCCCTCTTAAACGACAAAAGCAGGTATCCATTTAATGGATAGATACCTGCCTTGCTTCTTTTTCCATCAGCCGTCTCGGTAGTAACACCTTGGAGTCCTTGAAGGTCATCCAAGTCCTCAACGAGAATGGTAAGCGGCCCTGACCAATATATCGCCAAGAGCCGCAAGTAAGGGGTCAAGATGGGCCGTCCTGCTACCTATCGGAAATCTGAGGATGACTTGTTGATCCTTGATGACCCTTTAGAGGCGCTCTTTCGGACAGGCCTCTTTGCTTTGTTTAGGGGTTGTCCTAAACACTGCCGTGACGTCGCTGAGAATTTTTCGAACAACCTGTATGTTGACATTTTGTGGATGTTGCTGATAGTCAATTGATTGTGGGGGTCTGTGAAAGCCAGGTTACCCATTTTTTCATGTAACCTGGCTTTGGGTTTAATTGCTAATGTGCTATGTGTCAATGTTTTATGCTACTCGCGCAAATGCAGGTTGTTCTAATAGTCTGGTCAACACGTAACCGCTGAGACGCTTACCTTTTGTCCTAACTACTTATTGTTAAATATCGGTAAACTCTTTTCAGGACGATACAGCTTGCGCGACCTGCAAGTTACTGAATATCATATAGTTGAATGTTTTCAGAGTTGCCAAAAGCATAACTCTGAAAACGGCTAAATGGCTACCACACAGCTATTTACGGGTTGCGCTACATGTGAGGAGTTCGGCGGGAACGACGGGCATTGCACCGTTTTGAGTGCAGACGAAGGCAGAAACATCCACGGCCTTTCTGTGGGCTACAGGAACTGGCAAGCCGCTTAAGATGCTTGCGGTAAAGGCGGCAGTGAAGGAGTCGCCTGCTCCTACAGTGTCAGCTACTTTCACTTGCGGCGTCGGCAAGAACGATTTCGCGTCAGGCGTGAAAATGTAACTGCCGTTTACTCCGCAGGTCAGAATGAGAATCTTCAGATTATAGCGGTTCAACAATGCCCGGCATTGGTTCTCCGGATCCGACTCTGGAATGCCTGATATCCGACAGACTGTCGGGAGCTCTTCATCATTGATTTTCAGGACATTGCACCGCATCATAGACTGCTCCAAGACATCTTTGCTGTAGAAACTCTGCCTGAGATTGGCATCGAAAACAATTAGAGTGCCGTTGTCCTTCGGCATTGTGTCAATGAAGTGATTGATGGTGTTGCGGGGTACCGTGCTCCTCTGTGCAAGTGAACCGAAACATACTGCGCAGGTGTTGCGGGCCAATGCTTCCAGTTCCGGCGTGAATGGAATGTAGTCCCATGCGACGCCCTCCTTTATGATATATTGTGGGATGCCGGCCATGTCGAGTTCTACTTGTACTGTTCCGGTAGGATAGGGTACTGTGGAAATGAGGCTGTTCAGACCTTTGTTCCGGAATGTGCCGATTATCTCCTGTCCAAGAGCATCATCGCCTATTGCACTGACTACAAGGCTCTGCAGCCCAAATTGTGATACGTGATATGCGAAATTGGCCGGAGCGCCTCCTATTTTCTTTCCGTCCGGCAGAATGTCCCACAATGCCTCTCCAATCCCGACAACTGTTCTATTTTCCTTCATGGCGAATACGATTTTCCGACAATGATAATTATTTTCCATCAAAGAATGGTTTTATCTTTTGCTTCGGTTCTTATACTCGTTTTCCACAGTAGTTACAGCCCAGCTCACGATACTCATTACACCGAAAATAACCCCCGTCACCAGCCAATATAGTAATAAAAGAGGGGATAGAGTAGAGTGTCCGTATTCGGACAGGGCTAAGTCTCAAAAACCGCCGATACCCTTAATATCTGCGATAGTGTCCTTTTACCCTTTCAATCTTGCCGAAGCGAAGACGTCTGTACGCCTTCACCCAGACAAGTCTGAAAACCTCCCCTCTTAGACGACAAAAGGCAGGTACCCATTTAAGGGATAGATACCTGCCTTGTTTTCCTAACTATCATAATCACTTACGATATTGCAAATTTACACTTTTTTTGATTTCGCAATGCTGAAAATGTATTATTTCTGTATTCTGTAATTGATTGATATGATTTACTAATAAGATGTTGACCCGATTTTCCTTGTTTGTGGCACTTCCCTCCAGACAAAAAAGCCCCTCCGGTGTCTGGAGAGGCTTCTTGTGGTGCCCAAAGCCGGGCTCGAACCGGCACGTCTTTTAAAGGACATTGGATTTTGAGTCCAACGCGTCTACCAATTCCGCCATTCGGGCATCGATTGGAATCGGAATGGCAAAGTTAGGACTTTTTGGCGAATTACCAAATATTTCAGTGCGTGTCAGCATAATGTAACATGGACTTTTTCGGGAATTATGATATTTTGCTATATTCGCGATGGCTGAAACTTAGTAGTTATGAAATGCAAGATATATAGCGGACAGAAGATTACGGACGTGGCCGGATACCTGAAAGGATTTCCAGCTGTTTTCGTGGTCGCAGACAGACAGGTAAGATCAAGTGCGGAGCAAGTCGTGAAAGCGTACGAGGCGCAAAATCCGGATAACTTAGGCGCCTTGCCGCATCCGTCTAACCTGCTCCTGCTTGATGTCTCAGAGGAAAACAAGTCAATGTCCACTGTCCTGGAAATATGCAAGTGGCTGATGGACAATGACGCCGGACGCAATGCGCTGTTGCTTGCGATAGGCGGCGGCATAACCACGGACATGGCCGGATTCGCCGCATCCATATACAAGAGAGGAATCCGGTTCGCTTATGTTCCTACCACCTTTCTGTCGCAGGTCGATGCCGCAATCGGCGGAAAAACAGGCGTCAATTTCGAAAACTACAAGAATATATTGGGTGTGATCAGGCAGCCGGAATTTACATATATTTGCCCGGAAGTTCTTGGTACATTGCCATATAGAGACTTCCTGTCAGGTGCAGCCGAACTCCTGAAGACCTTCATCATTGACAATACTGGCAACAACTACGAAAAGGCGGTCGAAGTTCTCTCCGAGATACACGAAAGCATTGACCGGAAACAGGCGATAGCCTTGCATCTGGCTGAGATAGAGAAACTTGCGGCGGACGCTGCGAAAATCAAGGCCGGGATTGTCGAGCGTGATGAATTCGAGTGCGGAGAGAGGCGGAAACTGAACCTCGGGCATACTTTCGCGCATGCTATAGAGTCCGTGTCAATGTCTGGGCATTACGCCGCCGAATCAGGTGTTTCACATGGCGAAGCTGTGGCAATGGGGATGATTATGGCGGCGAAAGCTTCCGAACGGTACTATAACCTCGCTCCGGAGAACTCTTTGCGGCCGGAAAATATTGCAGGACAGAAAGATACAGAAGGCGAATCACTCAGTTCGCGACTCGCACGCGATTTCAGACGATGCGGCCTGCCGACCGAGTGCCCGTTCCCGCCGGAATCCCTGTCCGGGGCAATGAAAAAGGACAAAAAAGCCGAAAACGGTATAGTGCATTTCGTCCTGATCCGCGCCATAGGCGATGTCCGCATCGTGGACCTTCCGGTGGAGCGCGCGGTTAATCTTTAAAAAAGACATTTTTCAGCCAGTACTCGTATATCGGGTCTTCAAATGAATACTGTTGACCGAAGTCGTCCAGAATATCATTGGCTATCAATGCTTTCCTGGCTCTGGATACTTCGGTACTGGACTTGAGTCGGTACTCTTTCATAACTCTCTGTGATGAAAGATTCTTCTCTCCTGCTGACATTGCATGAAGAAGATTCTGCTGGGATATGGTCAGAGAAAGCGTCAAGGCCCGGTTGAGTTCGCCCTGCTGTCTCAAAATATCTTCGAAAGCATCTGTTATATCCGAATCTGTGCAAGAATCGCTCTGGCAATGAAGCCATGTGGTTTGGGCAAGCTGTTGCAGCCGCCAAGATGTTTGAATTTTGATACAGAAATATGTACATTTTCTGATATATCAAAATTTGTACATTGTGTTCAAACCATAAAAACTTCAGGCAATACGACATTGACCGAGGTGCTTATGTGCCGTAATAAAATTATCGGTGAAAAAATCACTATCTTTGTAGGTTGGAAAGATTGCAGATAATGATTTGTACTACAATACAGAATAAGACGATAGACGAGATATTGGGAATCCTGGAAAGCGGGACCGTGGAGATGGCTGAAATCAGACTGGACAGATGTCCGTTGTCGATGGAGGACATAGAGGAACTGTTTTCCACATCGGACGTGCCTCTTGTGGCCACTTGCCGCATCAGCGAGGTGCGCAAGCGTATTGTGGCAGCGAATCCAGACATGGATGACAGGAAAATCGACACCAGAGCCGTTCAGGAAGCCGAATCCGAACTCATCACTGCAATACATTCAGGAGCAGCGTTCGTGGACCTCGAAATCGAAGCGCCCGCGATGATGTCCAAGCGCCTGCGTCGGGAAACCCGTGAAAACGGAACCGTCTATGTCAGGTCATACCACGATTATAACGGGACAGACTCGGTTGAGGCCCTTAAAGCATTGACAGAGAAATGCTTCGCCATCGGTGCCGACATCGCCAAGATCGTTACCACAGCCCAGGGAGACGATGATCAGGTCAATGCTTCCGTCACCAGACTCCTGTCTCTCTATGACACATTCGACCCCGCAAAACTCATAGCATTCGCAATGGGCGAGCAGGGACGAGATTCCAGGATACAATGCCTTGCCAAAGGCGCTCCATACACCTATGCCGCTATGAATCAGAGCGAAGCGGCCGCGCCGGGCCAGATGACCACGGCCAGGATGAAGCAGCTTGTTTATGGCAACAGGTTACCGTCAATGCCGGCAGACCGCGATATTATACAGATGCCCTCATCCAAAAGCTTTGCGCAGCGTGCAATAATTGCGGCAGCATTGGCCGAAGGAACTACCACATTGAAAGGATATTCCCCATGCGGGGACAATGAATCGGCCATTTCCGTAGCCCGTTCGCTGGGCGCGGACATTACGGTAGGCTTGTCTTACGAGAAGGGGCAGGTAACCAAGGATACATCTGCATTGACAATCAAAGGAATCGGCGCGAAAGCGGGCGGATTGGCATTGACAAGACTGGAAACCGGCGAATCCGGTCTGCTGACGAGACTGATGATACCTCTTGTGGCGGCTCTTGGCGGGGGCGAGACGGAGATTGCGGGAGAAGGTACATTGACCCGAAGACCGCTGAAAGGCGCCCGCGAGATTATGTCGTCATTCGGGGTGAGGCTGGAAAACCTTCCGCAGGAAGAAGCGGTGCAGCGAAACGCTGAAGAAGTTTTCGTGCCGTTGAAAGTTTCCGGAAAGCTTACAGGTGGAAAGGTAACCGTCTCAGGCTCAGGTGGTTCGCAGATTATTTCGGGGCTGCTTATGGCATTGCCCCTGTTGGAAGAAGACTCGACAGTGAGGATTCTCAGCCCCAAGAGCATCCCGTATCTGTTTATCACAATGGATGTTATGAAAGCATTCGGCGTGAAGGTGCGCTGCGATATGGAAGGCGGTCCGGAATTCGCGGAGTCCCAGGACTGGAATGACTGTACAGAAATTGTATTGCATATAAAAGGACGGCAGTCGTATAAGGCGTCGTCGATGGAGATAGAAGGAGACTGGAGCTCGGCGGCGTGTTTCCTCGTGGCAGGCGCGGTTTTCGGTAAAGCCGACCTCACCGGACTTGACACGCGTTCCCTCCAGGCGGATTTGTCCGTTATGGACATTCTGATGGAAGCGGGAGCGAGTCTGTCTCAGGACGGGTACAATGACTCGAAGGGCCTGGTGCATGTGCAGAGGGCGCCGCTCAATGCCTTCGAAGTGGATGCCAACAATTGCCCCGATTTGTTCCCGATAATCTCGGTTCTGGCCGCTTTCTGCCAGGGGACAAGCCGGATTGTAGGAGTCAGCCGACTTGCCAATAAAGAGATCGACAGAGGACAGGCGATATTGTCAATGCTGACGCAGATGGGTGTGAAGGCGAGGATTTCTGGCGACGAGATGATTATAGAAGGGCATTCGTTGGCCCAGAGATGTCTGACTGGGCGTCTTCTGAAGGGCGGAGAATACTCCTCCTTCCATGACCATAGGATGGTGATGGCTCTGAAGGTGGCCGGACTTGGAGCGGATTCGCCGGTGCTGATAGATGACATGGAATGCGTGGCGAAATCGTTCCCGGATTTTCAGAAGTTGTTTTCGCGCCTGATAGGCGTTGAATCTTAAATACTTGAAAGGATGGATTCTTTTGGCAGAAAATTCCGCGTCTCCATTTTTGGAGAGTCCCACGGCACTGCAATAGGTGTCGTTCTCGATGGCGTGCAGCCAGGCCTTCCTCTGACCGAAGACGATTTCATCGAGGATATCCTGAGACGTAAAAGCGGCCCGAAAGGCACCACGCCGAGGATAGAGACCGACGAACCGGAGATTTTGAGCGGAGTTTACAACGGACATACCACCGGAGCGCCCCTTGCTGTGATATTCCACAACAGGAACACCCGTTCAGGCGACTATAAACTGTTCAATGATGTCCCGCGCCCGGGGCACGCTGATTATACTGCAAGCGTCAAGTGGCTGGATTTCAATGATCCGCGTGGCGGCGGACACTTTTCCGGCCGGCTCACATTGCCTGTTGTCGCGGCAGGAGTCGTGGCCAAGAAGATGTGCGTGTGCAGCATCAAGGCAGAACTGATAGAGGTAGGCGGAGTGAGCAGACAGGATGCTGTGGCGGCTTCCGGAGAGGATAATGCTGCCGCTTCCGTCATATGGAAAGATGTGCTGGATCAGGCTATAAATGAAGGAGACTCGGTCGGCGGAATCGTGGAATGTACAGTCTCCGATGTCCCTGCAGGCATAGGAGAGCCGTTTTTCGACTCTGTCGAGTCAATGATTTCTCACGCAATATTCTCGATACCGGGAGTGCGTGGCATAGAATTCGGAGACGGTTTCGAGGCAGCGAGAATGAAAGGTTCGCAGCACAATGACCCTTTCGTTCCGGCAGACGGAGAATTCAGGACCGGTCATCCGTCCAAGAATGGGGCAGGAGGAGTAAACGGAGGCATAACCAACGGCAATCCTCTGGTATTCAGGGTGGCGTTCAAGCCGACATCCAGTATTGGAAAGGCACAGAAAACACTGAATTTTACTACCGGACAGATGACGGAACTGGAGATTCCGGGCCGTCACGACGTATGTTTTGCGCTAAGGACTCCGCCGGTGGTCGAGGCAATGACTGCTGTGGTATTGGCAGACCTGATGGCGCTGTAAAAACTATAATTTCGAATTATGGATATAAACGAAGAAAAGGAACTGCTGAACGACATTACGAAATCCGAATATAAGGAAGGATTTGTAACGGACGTGGAGCAGGAATTTATACCGAAAGGACTGAACGAAGACATTGTCAGGATGATTTCCAAGAGGAAAGACGAACCGCAATGGCTTCTGGATTTCAGACTGGATGCTTTCCGTAAATGGCAGAAGATGGAGATGCCGGAATGGGGGCATCTGGATATGCCGCACATTGATTATCAGGATATTATATATTATGCGACCCCGAAGAAAGACTCTGACAGGCCGAAAGAGATCGACCCGAAACTGGCGGAGACCTTCGACAAGCTCGGCATTCCTCTCAAGGAGCGTGAAGCACTTGCCGGCGTGGCAGCGGTAGATGCCGTATTCGACTCAGTATCAGTCGCTACCACATTCCGTAAAGAGCTTGCAGAGCGTGGCATTATCTTCTGCTCGTTCAGCGAGGCTGTAAAGGAGCATCCTGACCTGGTACGCAAATATCTTGCGACAGTAGTCCCGTCCGGAGACAACTATTTCGCGGCATTGAACTCCGCCGTATTCAGCGACGGCTCATTCTGTTACATCCCGAAGGGAGTGCGCTGCCCGATGGAACTCTCCAGTTATTTCCGTATCAATGCAAAGGGCACAGGGCAGTTCGAGAGGACGCTCATCGTGGCAGACGAGGGCTCGACAGTAAGTTATATGGAGGGCTGTACAGCACCGATGCGTGACGAAAACCAGCTTCATGCGGCAGTTGTCGAGATAGTGGTGCTCAAGGACGCCGACGTGAAATACAGCACAGTCCAGAACTGGTATCCGGGCGATGAAAACGGTCGTGGAGGAATCCTTAACCTCGTGACCAAGAGGGGAATATGCATGGAAGGCGCACACCTTTCATGGACACAGGTCGAGACAGGTTCTGCCATCACGTGGAAATATCCGAGCACCATACTAAAGGGCGATTACTCCTCATCAGAGTTCTATTCCGTAGCCGTGACGAACAACTATCAGCAGGCCGACACCGGCACGAAAATGATACATATCGGCAGAGGAACACGCAGCCGGATAGTCAGCAAGGGAATCTCCGCAGGACACAGCCAGAACAGCTATCGTGGCCTTGTCAGAATGCTTCCGGGAGCTGCTGGAGCCAGGAACTACTCCCAGTGCGACAGCCTTCTGATCGGCTCACTCTGCGGAGCCCATACCTTCCCTGACGTGCGCAGCGCGAACCCTACAGCAGTCGTGGAGCATGAGGCGACCACATCCAAGATCAGTGAGGACCAGTTGTTCTACTGCAACCAGCGCGGCATCGGTCCGGAAGATGCTGTGGGACTGATTGTCAATGGCTATGCGCGCGAGGTGCTGAGCAAGCTGCCTATGGAATTCGCAGTGGAGGCGCAGAAACTGCTTCAGGTATCACTCGAAGGCTCAGTGGGTTAGTCGCATGACCCCGCTGAAGAAAACATAAATCTCAGACAATGAACTTTATTAACTATACTCTGTTTACGATAGGAGGCGACACTCCTGTCCTTCTCATTGACCTGCTTACATCCGTAGTAGGCCTTACATGCGTATTCCTTGCCGGACGCAACAGCAAATACAATTTCTGGGTGGGATACCTGTATTCCCTCCTCTTGCTCCTGATGTTCTGGAACAAGAACCTCTACGCCAACTTGCTCCTTCAGCCTATATCATTAGGAATCAATGTCTTAGGGCATTACAGATGGACGCATCCGCGAAAGGACGAGCAGAGCTCTGCGGACAGCAGCGCACTTAAAGTGACCATGCTCAGCTGGAAACAGCGCATTCTCGCCATCGTTTCCGTCTTCGTCATTGCAGCAGGATGGGGCTGGTTCATCAGCCTTGCAGGAAATGCCATCTTCCCGGGCAAGATCCCGTCAGACCCTATACCGTATCTGGACGCATGCGTGACCGTGCTAATCCTCGTTGCACAGTTCCTCTCCGCTCTCAAGAAATGGGACTGCTGGATAGCCTGGCTTCTGGTCAATGTCTTCCAGCTTGCAATGCATATCTCTGTGGGACACGTGTTTATGCCGATTGTCTGCGGACTCTACCTTGTAAACGGAATCTGGTCACTCATCACATGGTCAGGACTCTACAAGAAGAAAGCATAGAGGCGATCCCCTTAGGAACCGCCCCTGAAATTACTTCATTATGATTATGTTCGGAACCCGACGGGTGCCGGCGTGATCGAATTTCTTGTTGTCGGTCGGATGGTTAAGAACGCCGTCTTCAGCCGTCCAGATCGTCGTGGAACCGCCTCCGTCCAGATTTATGGCATTGTCCATACCGGCCCAGAGCGCAATCAGAGCACTTTCGGTCAATGTTGCTCCGTCAGCGTGATTCTTCGCGCGCCCGTCGATGGTGACGAAATAATAGTTGCCGCGGCTGTCCTTTCCTATCAATGTCCTCGGATGACGTGCGTTGCTGAACTTCCTGTCAGTGGCGAAAGCAGGTATCTTGCCGTCCTGAATAAGCAGCGGGCCTGAAGCCAATGCCGCATGATAACGCTTCGTGTAGTATTCGTAACGAGTTGTGTCACATAGCATTATATCCATCTTGCGGCCCTTCTTGTTCTTGAATGCCACTAAAGCATTGGTCCTGAAGAACTCTGACTGGGCAGTGCGGCTTATCTCATTGTGTGCCAACGCGAAGAAGGTGCAAGGCTGAAGTGTCTTGACATTGAAATAACTGCCGTTTATCGCAGCGAGCGCATCAGTCCTCTTGGCCAATGAATCGGTAGTCACGCACAAATCTCCCGCTGATTCCTCGATGGAAGTGCGGAACTTCCTGGCTGGGTATTTTACGATGGAGACAGTCTGGTCGCCTCCGAACATGGAGATGTGCGCAGAACCGGCCAATGCTCCCTTTCCGAGGTCTTTCCAGTTCCATTCAGCATTGACAAAAGCGGTGGAGTCTGCGGCTCTTGAAGTAGTCTGACCGTGCGCTGCACCGCAGATGAAAAGTGCCGCCAAGGCAATCTGTAGATGAATGTGTTTCATAATCAGTAGATAGTAAAATTCTATTTTAAAGTCAATGTTTCGCTTTGGAGTTTCGGGACATAGTGAACCCCCTCCTTGGTGTAGGGCGTGATGTCTTCCCCGGCATTTACCGGCTTGAGGAATACGCTCTCCGCACTCTTGCCGACACAGAGCACCGCCACAG
>OHEI01000899.1_pt1 | contig 10850 bp, 5 predicted proteins | sample 1567241 | NCBI WGS metagenome assembly OHEI01 (sample SAMEA3879565, study PRJEB24766) | human gut metagenome | biome: human-associated habitat; feature: feces | place: USA | collected 1985/1987 | reverse complement strand
AAAACTGTGTGCATAGGCTTGTTGCTTACAACCGAGTTTTCGGACTGACCCCAAATCTTTATGAAATCGAAATTACTAAAGCGTTGTTTGGCCCTCATGGCATTTGGCATGTCGGCCGTCATGCCTGCCGTGGCCGACGATTTTCAATCGGCACTGGTGGTGTGGCAAGGAGATCAGGAACTATATAGTTTCTACGTGGCAAACAATCCGACGTTGAAAGTCAGCAACGGATATGCCGTTGTGCAGTCGGAAGGCAAATGGGAGACGGAGAGTTATTTCCAGGTGAGACAGCATGATTGTTATTTCAGTATCCCCATGTCGGAATCGTCCAACTATAAGATTTCGCTGGAAAAGCGCGACTATATGGGCGTGTTCGGACACAGAGTGCCGACCTCTATTGAAGAGAAACTGACCGTTACCGCGCGTCCCGCATTTTCCATTCAAGGCGGCGTCTTGCACGTGGCCGGACTCAAGGGAGGCGAACAAGTGGCTGTTTACACGCTCGACGGCAAGACCGCCGTGCAGGTAAAAGCCGACAGCGACGGCCGCGCTTCCGCTTCTTTGCGACAAATGTCGGGAACAGTCATTGTGAAGGCTGGCAATGTATCATTTAAAGTTTTGATAAAATGAAGAGGATAAAACATATCATCTGTCTGCTCGCCGTGGCGCTGGCAGGCAGCGGCAGCCTGAATGCCCAGGGATTGGGATTTTATTTGGGCGGCAAGCGAGTGGAATTGGTTGAAGGCGACTCCATCAACTTCGTGAACAACGATAAGGGCCAGGTGGAGGTGAAGGTTAATAAAAATGGTAAGGTGGAAGTGTACCGCGGCGAGGAGATGACGTTCTATGGCGACATTGAGCGCTATTTGCTCGACATCAACAACGCCATGCACTATATTTATAGAGGGAATTATCACGCTGGCTTTGGTTATGGCGCTGTCATGCACATGCGCGATGTCTTGACGGGCGACCTTTACCGTCCGGATAACGGTTACAACTGGTTCGAAAGTATGGCTGAAAACCAGATAGGAGAAAATATGATAAGCACGAATTATATGTGGAACTTCTATGAGAATGCCATCACAGCCTGCAACAAACTCATCGGGGCCATTGACGAAACGAAGGCCACCCAGCAGCAGAAGCAGTATCTCGGCGTTGCATACGCCTTCCGTGCCATGTATTATCTCGACATCGCCCGCATGTATGAATATCTGGATTGCTATGAAACCAAACCTTTGTCGAACACAGGCAAGAACATCAGAAACTTGACGGTGCCCATCATCACGGAGAAGACCACTGAAAAGGAAGTGGCCCAACTGACGCGTGCCACAAGAGACGAGATGAAGGCTTTCATCGCGGGCGACCTTGAAAAGGCAGGGAGTCTTCTTACCGACTATAAGAGAAGCAACAAACAACTGCCCGATTTGGCTTGCGTTTATGGATTGCAAGCACGATTGAATATGTGGGTAGAAGACTATGCCGCAGCGGCTGTCTATGCTCGGAAAGCCATCTCCCAGAGCGGGGCAAAACCGCTTACAAAGGAGGAAATGTATGACCTTGAAAATGGCTTCAACAATATGAACGTCTCTTCATGGATGTGGGGAGCGCAGCCGTCGGAAGAAAGCAATATAGGATTGCTTAGCTGGGGGGGATGGATGAGCAATGAAGCCGTTTTCGGTTATGCTTCAATGGCTCCCGTGTGCATAGCTCCGTCGTTGTTCAAGAGAATTAATAATGAAGACATCCGCTACCATCTTTTCAAGAAATATGAAAACAGCGGCGACAAAGAGCCGCATTTGTCGGATGACGTTTACAACGCGCTTCCCAGATATGCTTCGCTGAAGTTCCGTCCTTACAAGGGAAAATATATGGAACAAGACATGAACATTGGCTCGCATTCGGCCTATCCTTTGATGCGTGTTGAAGAAATGTATTTCATTGAGGCTGAAGCAAAGGCACATAGCTCTGTCAGAGAAGGATTGACGTTGCTTGAAAACTTCATGAGTCAATACAGACGGCCCAACTATGCTCTCGTGGTGAACAAAGACGATGTGCGTAAAGAATCTGCCATCAAGATGATTGTTGAGCAGAAGCGCATTGAACTCTGGGGCGAGGGCCTGTCTTTCTTTGACTATAAGCGACTGGATATGGGCGTCGACCGCACGAACCAAGATGACCAGGAATACATTCCATATTCACAGCAGCTTTGCTGCGCCCTTTCGCGTCCAGCATGGATGAACCTCGTGTTCCCGTCGTCGACCAACAGAATGTACAAATGGAATATCATTGGCCAGGAAAGCCCCGACCCTTCAGGTCTTTACACCCCGGGCGGAGGCAGTTCTTACGATACCAACAACTATTATAAAGTGCGCCTTTCCAGCGGCCTTTTCAACGAACTCTTCAACATTGGTTTGCAGTCAGAATATATCGATGTGAATGCTTGTGCATTAGACAGCCATGAAGGCATCGTTTTGAAAGAACCGTTTGCGCAGCTCGCCGACTCCACGATGATGTATGATGGTTCCGACATCAGCATCCAGTTTGACGGCGAAGTGGCAACGCTTCCTCTTCAGCCCTTGGGATTCTATATCAACGGCGAACAGGTGATGGTGAAATCCGTTCAAAACGGAAGTTTCGTCAACGGTGTGGTCCTGTTCCCGAAGAACAGTTTGGTTGTGAGCTACGGCGATGTGCAGAAAGTTGTCAACAGCAAGTCGGCCACGGAAATACGTCTGCAGGGAAGCGTCAGTCCGAACTTTGGTCTGTATGTTCATTTCTATGATAGCATAGCATACAAGTCCAGCGTATTGGTCGACAGCGGACAGAGCTATCTGCGTTGTAAATTAGAAATGACCGATCTCGACGAAGTACGTCTCGTGTGTGTGCCGCTTTCGCAGGCCGAAGCCGCCAAGTCCCGCCTCAAATACGATGCCAGCTATGGCGTGAAAGTCAAAGAAGCGGGGTGGGTGAACATTCCGATGTATGAAGTATATGGTCAGTTTGCCGTTGTCGGCATAGGATACAGTCATGGAAACGTTGCGTATGAGCAAATCAAGCAGTCTGTTTCGTGCAAATATCCTGACTACAGTGCGGAAATTTCCGAAGGCAATGCCGTGGTCAACAAGGATGGCAAATGGGAAGTGCAGACAGTGTGCTATTTCGGCCCGCACGTGGAAAAGGGCTATGTCGCCTTGGTGGAGAAATATGCAACGGAAGCCGACATCAAAAAGAAATTTGAAGCTGGCACCCTGCCTTCATGCGTGGAAGTAGCCTTTTCTCATACTAATAAATACGAAGAGGTTGTGGTTCCCTATCCTCAGAAAACCGTAGAATATAAGTTAGTTACCTTGGCTGTGGCAGGAGGCGAAGTGGTGAATGTCGAGTGCAACAAAGATCGAAACGCTAACGATGTGGTTTACGAATGTCCGTTGCGCAGTCTCTCCATCAACCTGGCCAACCATAAGAAGGAAAACAATATTGCCAAGTTGACCTATACGTATGACGCCTCTGAATTTGACGGCGCTTACATCGCGCTCCTGACAGACACCCTGCTGCAGGGCAACGTATGGGAAAATGTGGCCCTGGCGCCTTATAAGGTGAAAGTGTCGGGTAAAGACTCTGTCGCAATTGAAGTTCCGAATCCCGTGCCCGGCATTTACTACACGGTGGTCATTGCTGGATGTGACGCAGAAGGCAACATTGTGAAGGACGTCAAGGGAGCGAGATTCTGTCCTGCCGTGCTCGACAGCAAGTGGTATTCCTCAATATCAGAATGGATGGCCGACGGCCGCGATGCCAGTGAATGGCCGCTTTCAAAGAGCGACAGCACATGCGTCATGACATCCGACGGTTTGTTTGGCTTCAAAGGCCGCATGCCCATCTCCTATCGCTATTCATCGCAAACAGGTAAGGGCCAATTCAAACTGAAGAATTTTGAGGGCGAAGGCGAACTCATCATCGACTACGACCCCTTGACTTCCAAATGTCAGGTGCTAAAGCTGAAAGTAACAGTTCATCCGCAATACGGAGATTTGTTTGTTTCTGATGCCGTTCATTACAGAGGAGGAAGCTATGATGAATACCCTTGTACGTATAACAAGCAGACAGGCAAGTTCTCCCTTGTTTTGGAATACTTTGTGAACGAAGGAACTTTCGGTAATACTGAAGTAATCATTCAGGTCGACGGATTGGGCAACGGTGCCAGCGCCGCTCCTGCCGTCCAGACGGACACCTTGCAAGGTGCAGCAAAACTGAAGAACTTGAAGCTGATTTCCAACAACCTGTTGAAGCAGGTTGAGGCTGAATAATAAAACATAGATTATTTGGACGTGAGGCATGCAGATGGTGTGTGCCTCACGCTTTTTTTTATTTCGTCAGACCAAAAAATATGAGAACTTATCTACTCGCGGCCGCAAGTAGCGCAACCTTCGGCCGCGAGTAGCTCTACCAGCGGCCGCGAGTAGATAATTTGTGATTAGGGGACAGGGCACAATCATGCAATAATAGGGGAGAATTTGTCTGCCAATTTAAGGTTGCAAGGAAATGGTCGCGGTAAGTTTGAATGTATGGTAGAAGGCTTTTGGATGGTTATTTCTTTATTGCAAGGATATGTTTTCTTGCCGGTATCGGCAAGAAAATGGGTGTTTTTGGTATGATTTTTGTGGTTTATGCCGCGCTTCACTTAGTTCCCTCCCCGCGCAACAATAAATCCAAGGTTTTTTTCGTTGTCTGAATTATTAAAAGTATATTTGCAAGTGTAATACAATCAACATTTTAAAAGTTATCTATATGAAGAAAACATTACTGCTATGCTTCTTCTGCCTGCTTGCCATTTCGCAACTGTGGGCGGCAGAAAAGCCGAAGGTAAGCGTCGGCGACGACGTGACATGGTATCTCGTTCAGATGTCGAACGGGAAAGGTGTGCTCACGGCGCAGGGCGACGGCGAAGAAGTGCTTACGGGCATTCCGATGGGACGTGACGCACAATTCTGGAAAATCGAAGGGTCGGCAACGACGGGCTATACCCTCACAAGCCGTTCGGGCCTCACGCTCTATACCACTACGACTAAGCAGGAAGGTATGTTCAGGGCCGGAAAAACGCCTAACGCCAACAAATATTTCGTTTGGCAGACCACGACTAATGCCAACTATTCTGGCGATTTCGTGATTTCGCCGAAGGCTAATCTGGGCGTGTATATGAACCAGTGGGGTGGTGCCGGAACGGGTAAAAAACTCGGACTCTGGAACGATCGCTCTGATGCCAACCAGCCGCTCACCTTCGTGAGCGAGGAGGACTTTGAAAAGATGGGCAAGATGCTCTCTTTGGTGCCTTATCCTGCCAGTGTGACTAAGGGCGACGGCTCTTTGAGCCTCTCGAAAATCGACGGTATCGTGGCAACGGGCGACGCTCCTCTGCGCTATGCCAGCGAATTTGCCAGTCAGGCCAAGCGCACGCTGGGCATCGACCTTCAGGTGAACCCCGCTTCTGCAGCCTGCGCCATCTCTATGGTGGCCGACAAGACGCTCGAACACGAGGCTTACCGACTGAACATCAACGCCTCGGGCGTGGAAATAGCTTCGGCCGATAGCACTGGTTTCTTCTATGGTCTGCAAACCCTCAAGCAGTTGCTGCCAGCGGCCATCTATGGCAAGACGTTGCAGAAAAACGACGGATGGACGCTGCCTTACGTGGAAATCGTTGACAAACCCAACCTCGGCCACCGCGGTTTCATGCTCGATGTGGCCCGCCACTTCTTCTCTAAAACAGAAGTGATGCGCGTGCTCGACGTGATGGCTTCTTACAAGATGAACCGTTTCCACTGGCACCTCACCGACGACCAGGGATGGCGTATTGAAATCCCTGAATATCCGCGTTTGACGGAGGTGGGAAGCGTGCGTGCCGGTTCGTTCTCCAATGCTGGTGGCGCTTCGAAATTCTTCGACGACACGGAATATGGTCGCGGCATGTGGTATTCGCTCAACGACTTGCGCGAAATCGTGGCCTATGCCAAGGACCGCAACATTGAAATCATTCCTGAAATCGACCTCCCGGGACACATGGTGGCTGCCGTGGCTGCTTATCCCGAACTGAGCTGCGATCCTTCGAAGTCTTACAGCGTGCGCATTGACGGCGGTATTTCGAAAGACGTGCTCAACATCGGCAAGGACGAAGTGGTTGACTTCCTCAAATGTGTGCTCGGCCACGTGGCAGAGGTGTTCCCTTATCAGTATATCCACCTCGGCGGCGACGAGTGTCCGACAGACCAGTGGGCCAACAATGCTGACTGCCTCCGCCGCGTGAAAGAAAAGGGTCTCTCGGGCGTCAACGAACTCCAGTCGTGGCTCGTTGAAGAACTGGGTCTTTATCTGAAGGAAAAATATGGCAAGGACATCGTGGTTTGGGATGAACTCCTCTCACACTGGAATGCCGACAACAAGGTGAAACCCGTCATCATGGCCTGGAACAACATCAACATGAGTTCCAAGGCTGCCGACAAGGGCTTCAAGAGCATCGTGGTGCCTTACCAGTCGCTCTATCTCGACATGATGCAGGTGCCGATGGCGCAGAGAGACATTAACGAGAAATACCAAGGCGGATGGGGCGACAACTGGGTCAACAGCGTGGAAACCGTCTACAATGTCAACCCCGTGGCTTCGCTCTCAGGACGTGAAGACTTTTGTTTGGGCGTTCAGGGAAATATGTGGACTGAAACGTGCAACGACAGTGTGGAACTCGAATACCAGCTCTTTCCGCGCCTCTTGGCGCTCTCTGAAACGGGATGGTTGCCGGCTGCCAAGAAAAACTGGGTGGGCTTCTATATGCGCCTACAGACGCAGCGCAGCGTACTCGACGAAATGGGCGTGACGTATGCCACTCATTATTTCGAGAAACCCGAACAGACAGCGGCGCAAAAGGCCGTTGAAGAGGCTGAGGAAATCATCGCTGCCGCTGGCGATTACGTTGGTCTGCCTGCAGCCGACAAGAAAACGGCAATGACTGAGGCGCTCAGCGATTTGAAGGGCGACATGGAGAATGCCGACAAACTCGCTGCCCTGACAGCATCTGTCGGCCAATATAAGAAGGCTGACATCACGATGCCGGAAGAGGGAAAATATTATCAGATTCTCTCTGCTTCCACTTACTACAAGGCAAAATATGAAGGTTCTTCGCTCTATGCCAGCGACAACAACGTGCGCTTCCACTATACGAAGCAATATGAACCAGAAGAAATCTGGCAGTTTGAAGCCGTGACGGGTGGCTATAAGGTGAAGAACGTCATCACGGGTAAGGCTTTGACCATGCCAGCGGGCAATGCCGAAAACATGACGCTGACGGCAAACGGCAGTGTGATGAAAATTGCGCTCGCCACTAAAGCCAGCGGACAGTATACTTACATTCCTGCCGTGCTCAACATTTCCTCTGGCGGCAAATACCTCACGGCCGACTGCACAGGCTATGCCAAGAGCGGCACTGACGCTGCGCTCTGCTATCAGGGCACATGGCGCATTGTTGAGGTGAAAGACTTCACCTTCATGCTCAAGCACCTCGTTGAGAAATGTGAAACCGTTTTGCACAACGCAAAACCGGGCGAGATGGGCGAACCGACAGAAGCGGCCCTCAGCTTGCTCAGCGATGAAATCATCGCGCCGGCCAAGGCGCTGATTGGTAAGGGCGCTGTTTCGCGCAGCGAATACGACAAATTCCTCGCGCTCTACGCACAGTTTGTGGCCATGCCACGCACCTCTGTGCTCGACGCGCTGGATGAAGGTTACTACTATAACCTGCGTAACGCCTATTTCACCAACTATCTGGCCATGGCTTCCACTTCCAACACGGTGCAGCCGCGCACGATGAGCAACAACACCGATGCCTATCAATGGCGCATCCGCAAGAATGCCGATGGCACGGTGAGCATCTTCAGCAAGGTGGGTGACAAACCAGCCTATCCAGCTTCTGATGCCGAGACCAAGAATATCCTCTTGGGCAAGGAATATTCATGGAAACTCGATCAGCATACTTGCGACGAGGGTAAGACGGGCATCCGCATCATTTCAGCCTCTGGTGCTTACAGTTGGTATGTCAATGCCAGCAGCTGGGCCAACAACGTCATCCTCAAGCCCATTGCTTGGGGTGCCAGCATCTGGACATTTGAGAAACTCAACATCTCAACGTCCATCAACAATGTCAACACTTCTTCTGCCGCTTCTTCCAACGTCTATTACGACCTTCAGGGAAGACAGTTGCACCAGCCCGTGCAGCATGGCGTATACATCAACGGAAACGGAGAAAAGGTGATTCGCTAAATGATATGTAATGGCGTTTTTGAAATCCCTTTCAGTACGCCTAAAATAAAAACATGGAGACCAAACAGCCCTGAGCGTTTGGCCTCCATGTTTTTTGTTGTGGGGAAAGGCTGTCTAAAAAAGTTTTTGTGGAAATTTTATTTTGTGGTTTCAATATTTGTATATAGCTTTGCAAGTATAAACTTCATTATATTGAATGTTATATGGAAGAATAAGCCGTAAATATCATTATAATGATAATAAAAATGTGTGCAAATGGCAGACTTTTATGAATATTCAACACCAGAACTTGTGCGCTTGCTTGGAACGCGCTTCAAGGAGTATAGGATGCGCTGCAACCTCACTCAAAGAGAAGTTGCCGAACAATCGGGTGTAGGTCTGACGACAATACATAAATTCGAGAACGGAACAGCTGGCAATGTCTCATTGTCTACATTCATTCTCTTGCTGAAAGTTGTGGGCCAGATTGATGCACTGGATGAAGTGCTTCCCGAATTGCCAGAGTCACCCTATCTGGTGCGTAAGGACGAAAAGAAAGCACAACGTATTCGCCACTCTAAATAACCCATGAATATATATGATAAAGTTGCTAAGAGTCATACTCTGGGATGAAGAAATAGGCAGGTTGGTGTGGGACGAGCGTCGCAGACTATCATATTTTACGTACAACCCAGAGTTCGTTAAAAAAGGGCTGAACATATCGCCATTATCTGCCCCTGTTACAGGGGTAAGAGCGCTTGCGCCTGTTTGGGGCGAAAGTGAAAAGATATTCCAAAGACTTCCTGCCTTTGTTGCCGATTCATTACCAGATGCTTGGGGCAATCAGTTGTTTGACCTTTGGCGTCAGCAAAATCACCTTTCGGGTGCGGACATCAATCCTCTTGACAAACTGTCGTTTATTGGCAGGCGAGGTATGGGTGCCCTGGAATTTCTTCCGGAAGTGAGCCATGAGCGAAAAACAGAAAAGATAGATATGAAATCGTTGGCGGATTTGGCAGAGCGCATCTTTGTGGAAAGAGAAAATGCCCGTATATTGCCAGAAGAGTCGATAACGATGCAATCATTATTGACGGTTGGTACTTCAGCCGGTGGCCGGCAACCAAAGGCTATTATAGCCATTAACCGAAAAACGGGTGAGATACGTAGCGGACAGATTTCTGGCTTGGAAGATTTTGATTATTACCTGCTGAAATTTGGCAATTCGGAATATTGCTCATCGGAATTGGAAATGACATATTACGAGTTGGCCACAACTGCGGGAATCAACATGATGCCATCGGAACTATATGCCGTTGAAAACAACAGGCACTTCATGACAAAGCGATTTGACCGCAACGGAACAAAGAAAGTGCATACTCAGACATTGGCCGCGATTTATCCTGACGCTGAAAGTTATGAACAATTGATTGCGGTTTGTCGTAAGCTTCATCTTCCAGAGGCCGACTGCCAAGAGGTGTTCCGCAGAATGGTTTTCAATGTTCTGGCAAACAACACGGATGACCACAACAAGAATTTCTCATTTATAATGAATGAAGATGGTTCGTGGCGCTTGGCTCCTGCCTATGACATGACTTATATCATAGACAGAGGTGGCTGTCTGCCTAATGAGGAACATTGCATGTTCATACGTGCTAAACTCCGTGGCATCACTCGCGAAGACGCAATTGCTTTTGCCCGTGACAACGGCATTCGTCGGCCTGAAGCTGTTATTCGCGATGTTGTTGCTTCGCTAAAGAAATTCCGTCAAGCGGCATTGAAATATGGGGTTGAAAAAGAATGGATAGGCAGAGTGGAAACCACTATCATTAAGCATTTAAGGGATTGGGGAGAATGGGATAGCCAACCGTCTTCGTCTGCTATTGTAATCAATGGCCATATAGTCAAGAACGTTTGTATTGAAGAAACATATAAAGGCAACTACCACCTGTATGCTGACATTGACGACGTGGAGCGCAGATTTGTAATTGGTAAGAACAAAGAAGAATTTTCGTATATTAAGCAGACTGGCGTTGCGAATATTTCAAATGGCGAGCTGACCAAAATGGCTGAGAAATATTTTAAACTTTAGAAGTTTTACCGGGCAATAATATTGAATATAAGTGTCAGACATACCGTCCTATTGGGTAGGGTGTTCAAAATCCAGAAAAAACTCTGCGCGTTTTTAAGCCAAATAGCGTAGCGACATAGCAACAAGAGGCGCTGCGCGAACATTCGGCAAAGGTCTGAGGCGCAGCACTGTAGCTCACTTTGCTCGCAAAGTGAGGGTAACGAATATTCTGGCGGCCAAATACAGCTAAAATCCAACAAAGTCATGGCCCAGAGCGCTGGTCATATTTGCTACGTGTTCGTGGCCCTCACTTTGCGAGCAAAGTGAGCTACAATGCTGGCGCCTCAACAGACGATGATGCGGGCCAGCGCAAATCTCCGCTGCGAGGGCGCTGCTGCCTCTTTACAAGCCTTGATTTTCATGGATTTTGAACACCCTACCTGAAAGGTAGGGTGTTCAAAATCTAGAAAAAATCCGATGTTAAAATTGCGAGATTTTG
>OHEI01000897.1_pt1:7500-10927 | contig 10927 bp, 13 predicted proteins | sample 1567241 | NCBI WGS metagenome assembly OHEI01 (sample SAMEA3879565, study PRJEB24766) | human gut metagenome | biome: human-associated habitat; feature: feces | place: USA | collected 1985/1987 | reverse complement strand
GACTTCCCTAATGAAGTCTCAGTACTACCCTAAGTCACTGGTACTTAGTCACTCATAGACCACTTACCTTGACTTATCACTTCTCTCAAAACTTCGACCTCTTCAAATTCCCTATTCTCCCCTTCCATTCTGCTTAACTACACTCCCTCTTACTCCCATTACACGCTCGCCCTAATCCGAACACTTTCACAAAACCAACTTTCCTAAGCAAACCTCCTATTACACCTCAAGTCCAGGGTACTTGATGAGTCATAGACAATTCCTTAAGGCTCACGAGTCTTCGGACTTCAAGCAAAATCGCACATCTCCCAAACCCATCGCCGAGGCACTTCCACACAACGCACCCTCAAACTCTCCCAAACCTATTTTCATCGTGAGTCTAACACCACTTAGGGTTATAACCCTAACCCTAGGGTTTCCCCAGTTTCCACGTTTAACCCTAGCTCCACTCAAATTGCATAAAACCTATGAATCTGATGCTAAAACACACTGTTACTGCTAACGCCCACACAAACTTTCCTCGCCTCGTTTCGCTCACCCAGGCGGAGTTGCACTTTCCTATTTCACCGTCGTCATCTCCCTAATGAGGAGTATCTCCACACGCAGTATGGAGACAAGTGATGTGCAAACGAAATGCTAATGCCGATTCTCTCTTCGACCCTTCTCGAGTCCCAACTGCCCTATAGGTGCCCTAAGGGTACTTAACCCTGTGAGTAATGTTTTGAAGTTACATGGTGGAAAAGTGGAAGAGTGGCGCGTATCTTCAAAGACGAAGTAGCGATGTTGACTTGTGTCATCGCTTCAATTCTTCGCTCTCACTCCACACCTCACCAAACCGGGACATATGCACCTCGTTTATGTGCGGCGCATCGCGAGGAGTTGAATGGTGATGTTACCTTAAAGTGGAGGGAGGTGATGTGCATGCGATGCATGATGCGATTGCCGTGAAGTGATGCGCTAAAGCTGTCAGGAGGTAGAGGAGAGTGTGTAGAAGAGGATGGATGTGTTGTTTGCGTGGAAAGGAGGGCGTGGGAGCGAGAGGAGCGATGGATGTGTTTGATGAAACTGCCATTGGGATTGCGATTGGTTTCCTAATTGGAGGGAAGAGAGAGGGGTGTTGTGGGATGTGAGTGCTTACCTCAATGAGATGAAAGGAGAAGGAGAGGGGGTGAGTGGTGGGGTGTCGAAGTGTTGGGTGTGTGTGAATGGGTATTGTGGCGTGGTGAGAGGGTGTTGTGCGTCAGAAGTGTGATAAAAGTGAAGAGGGAGTGAAGGTGGATGTTTTGAATGTGAGTCATGTTTTGCGTAGATGAGCGATTTGGGTAATGTACATGCACATCGAATTTGCGAGAAAGTGAAATTCCATGTGGTGTTGCACTTGTAGCAATAGTTTAAACCCACTTCTGACCCAAAATGACCAACATGATGTCAAAATGATAGTCAAAAGAAGTGAATCAGTTAACTTTGAAGCGAAATATCTCGATGAGGAGGCGAGCTACGACTCTCCAATTTGGCGTGGAGATAGAGGACCGTGCGCTCTTTCATTTTGGTGCCGCGTCCCAGGGGGCGCCTCTGCCCTCAACGTTCATTGCCTATTCGAAGCGGGCACAGCCCGCTTCTCATAAGCAATGCGTTGAGGCGAGGCGCCGGGGTGTACTTGCCCGCGCATGCGCGGGCTGCGTACACTTCCCGGCCCCCCCGTACTTTAACCCCCATTTTTCCCCCCCTCCTCTCCCCTCCTTTCTTTTCCTTCCCTCCTCTCTCTCTTCTCCCTCCTCTCTCGCACCATCAGCTGGTGTGGGGTCTATTCATACTCTCACGTGGCGTAGCCACGCAACGGGTACCAATGGAACCCCAGCCCCGCAGGGCCGCTCTCGGAGGTGTATACACATACACCCCCACGGCGCACCACTCCTGATGGGGAGACTTCCGTCTCCACGAGGAGGAGGGAGAACGAGTGAGGAGAAGGAAAAGGGAATGACTCAGGGAGTACTGTCATTCCACGGTGCTCTACTCTCCATGATCGAGCCCTTCTTCTTCACATTTCGTCCCAGTTCGTTCACTTTCGTTCAATTGGAGGTGAGTGAGAGGTGTGAGTGATGTGATGTGAGAAGACCTCTTGTGATGGGGTCGTCTCACTCTCCTGACCTTGCTCAAGGGTCACACACCACACTCACTTCACTCAATGGCCCCGCAGGGACGCTCTCGCCTTCCTAAGAGTGTCCCATTGGGTCCCATTGGGTGTCCCATTGGGTGTTATGAGGGATGGATGGGGTCTCTATCCTGTGACTGTCGCCCCTCAGTCATGTGCTCTCATCCAGAGTCACACACCCCATCCTCTGACTGTCGCCCTTCAGTCACTCCCTCCACTCACACCACTCACTTCATTCCCTCTCACGCTCTTCACGACTCATAACCCTCTCTGAGGATGAGGATGAGGAGTGTCAGCCTCGCAGAGGCGCTCTACGTGAATGAAGGCACTGTCTCACCTAGCTCACTCCATTCTGCCCTTCATTCACTCTCACCTAGCTCACTTCCTTCCTCTCCTCTTTGCCTCATTTGCCTCCTAAGAGTCTCCTAAGAGTCGTTCATCGCGTGAGAGGGCTGATGTCCTCTTCACTCACCTCGCCCCAACTCACTTCACTCTCACTGAGCGTCACCGTCAGCGTCGCATGTCCCAATGGGTCCCAATGGGTCCCAATGGCTCTCGGCGTGTAAGCGCTCCAGCTCACTCCAAGCGCTCTCTTCACGCTCCTCAACCCTCTCGTCGTGCTCACCATCATCCACCACTCTGAGGGTCTTCATCCACCCTAATGGCCCTAATGGCCCCACATGCCCCACTGGCCCCGCAGGGACGCTCTCGACGCTCCACAGCCCTCAAGACCACTCCAGCTCACTCCAGTGGTCTCTCAGAGCCCTCTAGCTCACTCTCGTGACTTCGCTCTAAGTCACTCTCTTCGAGGGTCTTCATCAACCCTAATGGCCCCACATGCCCCGCAGGGACGCTCTCGGCGTGTTGAACGCTCTAATCGCGCTCCAGATCGTTCCAGAACGCTCTAGCTCACTCTCGTGACCTCGCCCTAAGTCACTCTCTCTGAGGGTGTTGATGAACCCTCACGTCCCTCACGCCCCGCAGGGCCGCTCTCAGCGCTCCACGCGCTCTATTTGCGCGCCAGAACCCTCTCACAGCGCGCCAGATCCTTCGAGTGACCTCGCCCTAAGTCACTCACTCTCGCCCCTAAGTCATCCTTGAGGGTGATGATGAACCCTCATGTCCCACTGGCCCCGCAGGGCCGCTCTCGACGCTCTGAGCGCTCTATTCACGCGCCAGATCGTTCCAGAGCCTTCTAGCTCACTCTGGTGACCTCTCTCCAAGTCACCCTTCTTCGCCCCTAAGTCATCGCTCCATCTCACTCTCGCCCCTTAC
>OHEI01000895.1_pt1 | contig 10938 bp, 7 predicted proteins | sample 1567241 | NCBI WGS metagenome assembly OHEI01 (sample SAMEA3879565, study PRJEB24766) | human gut metagenome | biome: human-associated habitat; feature: feces | place: USA | collected 1985/1987 | reverse complement strand
GGGAGTAAATTCCACCACCAAATGTGGTGGTGGAATTTAAAATTTCATTTTTGGATCGTTATAAAACCCAATTCCCTGTTTATTATATATTTCTTTAAGATGATGTAAATAATAATACAACTCAGAATAATTATAGCTGTTGTAACTAATACCACATAATAACTCCCTAAGCCAGCCTCATTATTTTTCATTACCAGAAATACCTCTGTTAATAAAATAAAAAAGAATAATCCGATTAATAACAGATGGTTTTTAAATTGCATATCACATGTTAATTTTGATTTTTTAAGAATAAACAAACCTGCAACAAATACTAGAACATTAGCTATCAGAGCAACCGGATAAAAATTCCAGCCGTTTTTATCAAAGTATCTTAACAAACTGACGCATAGCACATAATATATAACCAGCGTGGCAATTGTCTGTAATAAAACACTACTCTTCAATGGAAACGTATGCTCTTTTCCTTCTTTTGAATCTTTGTATAAATTTCTCGCGATATCAAACGGTTTTCCTAAGCCGGAACATATTTCGTACTCGCTTTTTTCAGCCATTTCTTCATTTTCGAACCATTCTTCATAGTCTTTAATTAAACTATCACAGTCATCATCCCCAAAATAAAATGATAAGCTAATATAAAGTTTCTCCAAAAATTTCTTTTTTGAATTTTGCTTTTGCATTATAACACCCTCTCTACTGATTAACACTCTACTGTTTATTAGTCACTAGTTAAGTATAATATATTTCATATCTTGCATTTTGTCAATACAAAAATCATGGGACTACAATATATCGCAGTCCCATGATTCTAACTATATCTTATATTTTTGTTTGTAACTATTTAAGTCTTAAGTCACATTGAGAACAAGAAAATCTACAGCTCAATTGCAATCGTATATGACTTCTCAAATTTCTCACCATGTGCCAGCGAATTACCATACTCCCTGTCCTTTAATTCTCCGGCAAAGCCTGCTCTGTCGCATCGGCCGTACCACGGCTCAATACAGATAAACGGTGCTCCCATTCCTGCCGGTGACCACAGACCAAATAAAGGCGCATCAAATGACACCGTAAGGTATGGCCTCTTATCCGGTGTACACAGGCTCACCTTTGAAGCCTGTCTGTTTTCTATTATGAGCGCATCCTTATCAAACATATGCTCATCTATCTGACAGTATCCATCCACATCCACCTTAAGCAGATTGTCATCCTTGTCTAAAAGTCCTCCGTCACAGATAAGTCCGTAGGTGATTGCTTTGTCTGTGTCAAGCTTCAGATAATAGTCTGACTGCTTTCCCTGCTCTGCGACCGGACACATAAATGCCGGATGACCACCTATTGAGAAAAGTAAATCCTTTTTCGCAGGATTAGTCACCCTCCAGGTCACTTTTATCTCACTGCCTGAGAGCTTATAGCCGATTTCGAGCACAAACTCAAACGGATATTTTGCAAGAGTCTCATCATTTGATTTAAGTGAAAACCATGCCTCATCCTTTGTCTGTGACACAAGCTCAAACTCCATATCCCTTGCAAAGCCGTGCTGTCCCATCGGATAATCTGTCCCATCAACGGTAAACTTCTTGTCCTTTAAGCTGCCGACAAACGGGAAAAGCACCGGTGCGCTTCTCTTCCAGTATTTCTCATCGGCATCCCACAGATACTGTGTACCTGTTTCCTTGCCGGTGATGCTTTTAAGCTCTGCTCCGAAGCTGTTTATCGTGAGCTCAAGTGATTCATTTTCCAGTTTAATCTCCATCACATATCTCCTTTTATATTTTTTGTAGTCAGTTTTTTTACATCACAAGCAGTCCAATTACTCTTACAATAAATGCTGCCACCCATGCAATCGCACACTGCAAAAGCACCACGCTGACTGCCCACTTTGCACCCAGCTCTCTCTTTATGGATGCCATAGCAGCCACGCATGGGCTGTAGAGCAGCGAGAACACCAGAAGAGATGCCGCTGAAAGTGTTGTGAGTGCTGTCGTAACCGTTCCGCCAAACAGTATCTCAAGTGTTGATACCACGCTCTCCTTTGCCATGAGTCCGCTGATAAGTGACGTGCATATACGCCAGTCGCCGAGTCCCAGAGGCTTAAAGACAGGCACGATAACACTTGAAATAGCGGCAAGCATGCTGTCCTTTGAGTCTGTTACCATGTTAAAGTGTATGTCAAAGCTCTGTAAGAACCATATAAGCATTGTAGCAATAAGTATTACTGTAAATGCCTTCTGCAAAAAGTCCTTTGCCTTCTCCCAGAGGAGCTGGCACACATTCTTGGCGCCCGGCATCCTGTAGTTTGGCAGTTCCATGACAAATGGCACTGCGTCACCCCTGAACAAAGTCTTTCTGTAGATAAATGCGAAAAGTATTCCGACAATTATTCCAAGGAAGTACAGTCCTCCCATGACAAGTCCGCCATGCTTCGGGAAAAATGCACTAACAAAGAATGCATAAATTGGCAATTTTGCCGAACAGCTCATAAACGGTGTGAGGAGTATAGTCATTCTACGGTCTCTCTCACTTGGCAGTGTACGTGTCGCCATGACAGCTGGCACCGTACAGCCGAAGCCTATGAGCATTGGTACTATGCTTCGTCCGGAAAGTCCTATCTTACGAAGGAGCTTGTCCATGAAGAATGCAACCCTCGCTATGTATCCGCTGTCCTCCATGAGGGATAAGAAAAAGAACAGTGTCACGATAATCGGCAAAAAGCTTAAGACGCTTCCGACACCCTGAAAGATGCCGTCTATTACCAGTCCGTGCAGCACCTCATTCACGCCTGCCGCTGTGAGTGCCTTATCCGTAAGCGCGGTCAGTGCTCCTATGCCCTGCTCCAAAAGCCACTGAAGGCCTGCTCCGATTACATTGAAGGTGAGATAAAATACAGCAAGCATTATCACTATAAAGCACGGTATTGCCGTATATTTGCCTGTAAGAACACGGTCGATGCGCTCACTTCTGATACGCTCCCTGCTCTCCTTTGGTTTTACCACGGTGCTCTCGCATATTTTCTCAATAAATGTAAAGCGCATATCCGCAATTGCAGCGCTTCTGTCAAGGCCTCGCTCCTTCTCCATCTGGACAATCAGATGCTCTATTGCCTCTTTCTCATTCTCATCAAGATGAAGCTGCTCTAATATAAGTGCATCTCCCTCGATAATTTTGGTAGCAGCAAAGCGAATCGGGACTCCGGCGAGCTTTGCATGATCCTCAATCAGGTGGCTGACCGCGTGTATACATCTGTGCACAGCACCGCCAAAATCATTCTCATCACAGAAATCCTGTCTGCCCGGGCGCTCCTGATACTTTGCAATGTGTATCGCATGGCGCACCAGCTCATCAACACCCTGATTCTTTGCGGCAGAAATCGGTACAACAGGCACTCCTAACAGTCCCTCGATTTTATTTACATCGATTGAGCCTGAGTTTGCCGTCACCTCATCCATCATATTTAGAGCGATAACCATCGGTATATCCATCTCAAGAAGCTGCATGGTCAGATACAGGTTTCTCTCGATATTTGTCGCATCTACGATATTTATTATGGCCTTTGGCTTGTTATCGAGCACAAAGTTTCTCGACACAATCTCCTCATTAGTATATGGGCTCATTGAGTAAATGCCCGGTAAATCTGTGATTGATGTATCCGGATGTTCTTTAATAGAGCCATCCTTTCTGTCCACCGTCACTCCCGGGAAATTGCCCACATGCTGGTTTGAGCCTGTAAGCTGGTTGAAAAGTGTTGTCTTGCCGCAGTTTTGGTTTCCCACAAGTGCGTATGTGAGCTTCTCACCATCCGTAAGGGGATTGCCACTGCCCTTCACATGGTATTTGCCCTCCTCGCCAAGTCCGGGATGGGCTGTGTTGCTTATCTTTTTAGGGCCCTCATGCTTTCTTGAACGGCTGTCAATTAATTCTACCTCAATCTGTGCCGCATCATCAAGCCTCAATGTGAGCTCATAGCCGTGCACCTGAAGCTCCATCGGGTCTCCCATCGGTGCAAATTTGATAACTGTTACTTCGGCTTTTGGGATTACTCCCATATCCAGGAAATGCTGGCGCAGTGCGCCCTCACCGCCTACTGTAAGTATTCTGGCACTCTGTCCTATGCCAAGTTCTTTTAGTGTCATTTTATCGCTTCCTAGTGTATTTATTGATAATTTTTCTCAACTTATCACAAATATCTTACCACAAAGCGTGTGCCACTGCATTCATTTTTTTCATTTAATACATCTTTTTTGCAATCCTCCACAAGGATATATCCATTGTCATGACGCACAATTGCTTCCGCCAGCGAAAGTCCTATGCCGATGCTGTCTGCCGGCTGTCCGCTGCCGCTGTAAAAACGCGTGAATATATGCTTTTTGTCCTCATCACTTATTGTCTCTCCATCGTTTTGCACTGTTATCTCTGCATACATCTCATACCTGTAAAAGCCTATCTTTACCTCACTTTCTGCGTGCTCCACTGCATTTTTTACTATGTTTGTAATGGCTTCACACTGCCAGTATGCATCAGCATGTATACAGGCATCCTTATCAGAGCCTTCATCTATGGACAGCCTTATGTCTCTCAAATCGCAAAGTGCCATAACATTATCAGCTGCCTCAGACACAATTTCAGACAGCAGCGTATCCTTCTCATCAAACTCCACAACATCCGCTTCAAGCCTTGAAAGCTTTAAGATAGCCTGCACCATATGCGATATATTATCCACATCACGCTTTGCCCTGCGCATTATCCTGCTTCTGTTTTCAGGTGCCATATCAGGATTTCCTTCCAGATTTTCCAGATTTATCGAAAGTGATGTGAGCGGTGTCTTAAGCTGATGCGATATGTCAGAAAGCGCATCCTTTAGCAAAAGCTTGTCTGCCTTTGCATTTTCCGCAGACTCCCTCAAATAGATTGCTGTCTTGTAAAGCTCTCCCTTTAGTATAGAAATCTCTCCCTCTGTGCTATCTGCCATAACAAGTCTGTAGTCTCCCTGATTTATGCGGCGCAGATAATCCGCAGCCTGTCTGACCTGTCTTTTAAAGCTAAATCTTATAAGCACAATGTAAAGGCAAAAGCCCCCTGCAAAAAGCACAACAAGAAATATGTCTAGCCAAAGCGCTCCTTTAAGCGCTTTTTCATTTGACAAAACCGCAGAATCCTTTTCCATATCAATGCCGTATTTTTTTAAGAGCGTCTCTGCGCTTTTTAAATTTGTATAATCGCTGTCGAAGCTGCTGTCATTTAGAATCGCGGCTATACTGCCATCTGATACATCGGGATATTTTTCATGAATAAGCGCACATAGCTTAGCCACTGTGACGTTATAGTTTTTTGTATACGCCCTGTACTGAAAAAAGACGGTAAAAGCCATAACCGTCACACATATACATGTATATATTATTGCAAAATACACAAAATGTTTTCTGTTCTCTAAATTATATTTCTTCTTTCTCATGCTTTCCCCCGGGAACTGTCTCTGTCGGCCGATACTGTTTAAAGAGCTTCATCTGAATCAACACGATACCCGATTCCCTTCACAGTCTTTATCACATCCTCACCAAGCTTTGCCCTGATGCGCTTCATATAGACAGTCACTGTATGGTCGTACACATCGTTGCCTGTTGCCTCCCAGATGCAGTCAAGCACGGCATTTCTGGACACAGCCTTGTCGTGATTTGTAAAAAGCAGATCAAGTATGCGGTTTTCAAGACTTGAAAGAGCAATCACCTGTCCAGCCCTTCTTGCTTCCTTTTTGTCCAAATCATAGCTTATGCTTCCTGCGTGTATGACAGATGAACTGTCATCACTTTTCCTTCGTAAAAATACGCGGTTTACTCTCGCCACAAGCTCTCTTACTGAAAAAGGCTTTGTGATGTAATCCTCCGCTCCAAGCTCAAGTCCCTTTACTATATCATTTTCCTCATCCCTTGCGGTAAGAAAAATCACCGGTGTTTTTTCTTTTTCCAGCCTTTCGCTGTAAAAATCAAAGCCGTTCCCATCCGGAAGCGACACATCAAGCAGCACAAGGCCGGGGTGCTCACTCAAAAGCGCCCCAGCCTCCTTTAAACTGCCTGCTGTCAAAAGCTCATATTCAGGTTCTGTAAAGGTATCACACAGTCCCTCTGTTATTCCTTTATTGTCCTCTATGAGAAGTATTTTTTTCATATCAGCTCCCGCATTTCCTACAGATTTTCATTTTTGATTGTCTCAATAATGTTATTGTGTCTAAGCTTCGTCATTGATAGTTTCATGATAGCATAAATCAGCATTATTACAACCACTATACACAATATAATTGCTTTATATGGCGGCTCATAAATGATTGCGTCATCCATCCTGTTCATCATAACACATAAGAGATAGCTTATTAAAATACCAAGCGGTACACCTATTACAAGTGCCTTTACAGATATAAACACACTCTCGAGCCTGACCATTCCAGCAAACTGCTTATCTGTCATTCCAATGCTTCTTAGTGTTGCAAACTCGCGGCTTCTAAGCTCCATTCCGGTACTTAAGGTATTGATGATATTTGTGATTCCTATTAAGGCAATAACCACAATAAGTCCGTATGCAAATACTCCAAGCAGTGTAAATAGAGACTTTTCATCGCGCATCTCCTTATCCAGATTGCTGACATAAAAACTAATCTGCGAATACTCAGTATTTCCTTCCGTCTCCTTTTCGAATGTATCCTGATATTCATCTGCATTTTCTGCAACCACATATGCCGAATATGACGCATGTCCCGGTTTGAGCTCATTACCGCTCTTGCCGTCAGCCCATAGGCTTTCAAAGCCTTTTTGGTTCATAAACAAAAGCGTGGTATTGCCGTAGCCCTTATAACCTGTTGGTACCTTGTCTGTGACACCTGCAACAGTTACATCCACAGTCTTTCTGACTCCGTTATTTATTGTTTCCTCGTCAACGTATCCACTGTTATCCTCTGTGCCGCTTTCAGTATCACCTTCCACTGCATTATTATCATCTGTGCTGCTTTCAGTATCGCCTTCTGCTGCATTGTCATCAGAAGAAGCATCATCATACACATTATAGCCACACTCGATTGTATCTCCTGCTTTATATTTGTACAGCCCCATCTCTTCTTTGACGTATTTCGAGCTTTTCTCATTATACACATCAAATGTGCCTTTATTCACAAGAATTGCTCCTGCAGCTGCATTTTTTATGCCTGCGTCGGACGCATACTTATCATACGATTTGTCATCCAAAACCGTGATTAAAAACATTTGTGAGACATCCTCACTATCATCATAAAGCTGCCCGCAATACTCTCCATATTCCTTTGTATACTCCGGCTTATCTACATCAAAATAATAACCTGCTCCAACCAGATAATCCTCAGCTCCTTCAATGCCACTCAAAAGCTCAGAGAGCTTTTCAATATCAAGGTCCTTTTTACATGACATATTTATTCCAATATTGTAATCTACTGATGCATATGACATCCCAACAACGCTAAAGGCCATAGACATAAAGTATGATATCACAATAAACGTCACTGAGCAGATGACAATGGATGTCACTGTGGTTCTGTACTTTTTATTATTTCTCTTTATATTCTTATATGAGATAACGCCTCCGATACCCCAGATTCTGCCTATAATCGCCGGTGTCTTAAGCTTTGCTGACTTTATTTTAATCTCCTTTGTGTTTCTTATTGCTTCAAGCGGTGTGACCTTTGCAGCCCTTCTTGCACTGCCTGTTGCAGAAAAATAAATGGTCGCTATACTCAGTATCACGGCAAGAATAAGTGCAGGCAGTGATGTGTGAAAGCTCAAAGCAAAGTTAAGCCAGCCTGCTGACAGCGCATTTACCACCTTGACAAGTATAAGCGATGCCAAAATACCGCTCATGGTACCCACCGGAATACCAACCACTCCAAGCATTGCTGCCTCTGTCTTAACGCTGCTTTTTATCTGGCGCCTCGTAGCACCCACGCTTGCAAGCATGCCATACTGCCTGATTTTTTCAGTGATTGATATGTTGAAGCTGTTTTTGATACAGTACACTGATGTCAGTATGATTATCAAAGCCACAACAGCAGCCACTGTAAACAGTGCTTTAAATGTACCGTCAATCGGGAAAACACACTCATAGCTTATAAGGAAGCCATTTATATATATATCATATTTTGCATTTTCCATCTCTTTAAGAAACCTGTCACTCTCCTCAGCAGACATTTCAACAGATGAATCATTCGCTTTCTCAAACAGCTTTTCATCCACACCAATTATATCAGCAGTCACAGCATCCTTGTTTCTTAAAGCCTTTTGAGTATATCTGCTGTACACTGTGAGTGTAGTGTCAGCTTCGCTTGCCTCACTCTTTGTGCCATTATCAATTGCTGCCAGTTCATCAGAATATGTGACAAATGTATATCCGGCGGCACTATAATCCTCCATTCCATAGCCCGGTCTTTCCATGATGCCTACCACCTTGTACTGCTTTGTTACAGTATCAGCAAGTGTCTCTGCCTCATGCTCATATGCGATATTTTCCGATATGACACTTTCGGTGTTTGAATCATATCTCTTTCCGATATCAAGTGTTATCTCATCTCCCACCTTTATGTCGATTCGTCCGTTTGTCTTTAAGTGCCTTGGAATGACTATCTCATCCTCATTTTTTGCCATGCGCCCCTCTATCAGGTTAAAGCAGCCTCTCTCAAAGCCGGCCTCATCTGTTGCCATGACATAAGCATACGGCTTATCCTCATTCTTGCAGCCATTAAGCTTAGCAAAGCCCATCCCCATCGTCTCAAATGTACTTTCAATATTTCTGTTGTTTTTAAACTCTGAAAGCTCAGACATTTTCACACCCGAAAATTTCACATGAAAGTCACCGCCCTTTTGCTTCTGGTATTCAATCATACTGTACTGAAAGCTTGACACAAGTGTGACAAGCGCTGACAAAAGCGCTGTTGCCAGAATTATTCCAACTATCGTGACAATAGTTCTTTTCCTGTTGAGCTTTAAGTTTTTTAATGTGAGTTTCTTCATCAAATTCATCTGATTTTACCATCCTCTATCATTATTGTGCGGTCAGCCGCCTTTGCAAGCTCCATATTGTGTGTAATCATAATGATTGTCTGGTTTAGCTCACGGTTTGAGGTCTTTAAGAGATGCATAATCTCGTTGCTTGCCTTGGTATCCAGGTTTCCTGTCGGCTCATCCGCGAGCACTATAGATGGTCTCGTAATCAGGGCTCTTCCTATAGATGTGCGCTGCTGCTGTCCTCCTGAAAGCTCATTTGGCAGATGAGTACGTCTCTCTGTAAGTCCCAGGCGCATAAGCATGTCATCCATCTGTGCTTTTTCCACCTTTCTTCCGTCAAGCTCCATCGGGATTGCCATGTTTTCCTCCACATTTAATATAGGTATCAGATTATAAAACTGATAAATGATGCCTACCTGTCTTCTTCTGAATATGGCAAGCTCATCATCATTCATTGCAAAAATATCAGTGCCGTTTATATACACCTTTCCGCTTGTTGGCCTGTCAACACCTCCAAGCAGATGAAGCAGTGTGGATTTTCCGGAGCCGCTCGCCCCGACAATTGCCACAAACTCTCCCTTTTCCACGCTCAATGATACATCGTCCAAAGCCTTGACCTGGTTTTCTCCGGCTCCGTATATTTTTGATAAGTGTTCTACTCTAAGCAGTTCCATTTAATTCTCCTTTTCTTCTCTATGCATTTTTGAGTGCTGTGCAGTTTGTCCTTTAAAGTGCAGCCGCCCCGCGATACAAGTGTATAATACATTATGTAAAGTTACAGGTAGGTTACTTTTAAAAAATATTACAGCATAATATAAAAACTCCGGTCAGAACAAAAAGTTTTCTGTGCCGGAGCTTATATGTTATATGTTTTATATCATATGTTTTATAATTATCTATGCCAATAATTATTTCTGCTTATATGAAGCCAAAAAGTCTGCAAGCTTGCCTGTGGCATCCTTTAATATCTCTGTTCGAGGCAGATATACCACTCTGAAGTGATCAGGCTTATCCCAGTTGAAGCCGCCGCCGTGGATTATGAGTATCTTCTTCTCACGAAGCAGATCGAGTGCAAACTGTTCATCGTTTGTGATGTTGAACCTTGCAGTATCAATCTTTGGGAATATGTAAAATGCTGCCTTTGGCTTTACTGCCGAAATTCCCGGTATATCGTTTAATGCCTTGTAGACGTACTCTCTCTGCTCATAGATTCGTCCGCCCGGCACAATATACTCGCCTACACTCTGATATCCGCCTAATGCCGTCTGCACTATCGACTGCGCCGGAACATTCGAGCAAAGACGCATGTTTGAGAGCATGTTGAGACCCTCAATATAGTCCTTTCCGAGCGCCTTGTTGCCGCTTAAAACCATCCATCCGATACGATAGCCTGCTATCATATGCGACTTAGAAAGACCGCTGAAGGTCACACAGAAGAGGTCCGGTGCAAGCGACGCAATAGACACATGCTCATAGTCATCCATCACAAGCCTGTCATATATCTCATCCGAAAAAATCATGAGCTCGTGCTCTCTTGCCACATCAACTATCTGCTGCAGCACCTCCCTTGGATAGAGCGCTCCTGTAGGGTTATTAGGGTTTATTATTACGATCGCCTTTGTCTTGTCTGTAATCTTCTTTTTGATATCCTCTATGTCCGGATACCACTCTGACTGCTCATCACAGATATAGTGCACTGCCGTGCCTCCCGCAAGTGTAACGCAGGCTGTCCAAAGCGGATAGTCCGGTGCCGGCACCAGCACCTCATCACCATTGTCAAGAAGCGCTGACATGCTTAAGTTTATAAGCTCGCTGACTCCGTTTCCGGTGTAGATATCCTCAACCGTCACATTAGGAAGCTTTTTGAGCTGTGCATATTGCATGATTGCTTTTCTTGCAGAAAAAAGTCCCTTGGAGTTGGAAT
>OHEI01000893.1_pt1 | contig 10952 bp, 7 predicted proteins | sample 1567241 | NCBI WGS metagenome assembly OHEI01 (sample SAMEA3879565, study PRJEB24766) | human gut metagenome | biome: human-associated habitat; feature: feces | place: USA | collected 1985/1987 | reverse complement strand
AGGGCATGGCGGCAAGGATATTTTCAAGCGTTGTTTCCCGGCTGTCCTCGGCGTAAATCGCAATTATGTTTTCTTCCTCAATGGTAAAGCGGATATTCATACTATCAAACCTCCAAATCTTTTTTCTGCTCTTTCTGCTTGTCTTTCGGCTGCTGCGCCGCCTGTTTCTTGTACTCGTCCAGCTTCTTCAAAATGGACGGTTTCTTTTGCGGCTGCTCCCGTTTCTCGGCTTTTACCGCTTTCGCAAGGTCGGTAACGGAAATCGCTTCGCCCGCCTTTGCCCGCTGCTCCAAATCCGCGACGGTGGGCGTTTGCGGCGTATTATTGATAATCCCGTCAAAGTTGTTGTCGTTCTGCTCTACAATGTCCTCAACGTGCTTTAAGGGATTATCCCGCTGCGGCTGCTCGGCGGCTATGGCATAAGCCTGTGTGCCGTTTCCCATAATGAGATACTTCCCGTCCTCCGACGCATGATGAAAACCAAAGCCCGCCGCTTCGATCTGTTCGCGGCTCATGTCGGTAATATGAAAATTGCCCCTCGGCGTTCTGACAGTTTCGCCCGTCATAAGGCTTTCGGGGGTCGCTTCCGGCTGCTGCTTTTCAAGCTGCCCGTCCTTGTAGGAATATCCTTGCGCCGCGATTGCTTCAAGGGTCTTGCCCGTAACGTCGCCATAAATCCGCTTGTCTGCGTCAACCAGCATTTGCAAAGTGTCTTGTACGGTGTCGGACAAGGCTTGCTGCTGTTCGGGCGGCAGCTTGTCAAATACGGGGGTCTGCTGCTCCTGCAAAAACTCCGGCACTTGCTGAAAACCGATACTGTCTACATAGTGGGCGGTGTCCTCGTCGTTCTGATGAAGCACAACAATGTCGGAAACGGAAAGGCTATGCCCCTTAAAGTCGGCGGGGTGGTCGATATTAAACCTTTCCCAAATGTCGCCCAGCGTCATATCCTTTGTAAGCGGTGCAGTATAGACGAGTTCATAATTTACCCGGTCAATGGTAAGTCCAGCCGCTTGCAGACGGTCATAAGGCTCAAAGCGCAAGTCCCTTGTTTCGTCCCCGCGCTTTAACTGATAAATGGAAAAGGTATCGCCCTGCTCCTGCTCGGCTTGCCGCTGCTGCTGCAACTCGGTAAAATGCCCCTCAATCTCGGTAATGAGTTCCTTTGCGGTGGTCTGTATTGTTTCAAGGGACGCTTTTAACTCGGTCATTTCCTTGCCGCTGCTCCACCCGGCAACATACCCGAAAGAGTAATCGGACGTATCAAGCCCGAAATGCTGACACACCGTATAGGCAACGCTTTCAGCCTGTACCTCGCGGCTGCGGCGGTCAACGCGGTTTTGTTCCTCCAGCGGGGCGTTTAAGTCCACGTCATGCAGCTTCGCATGGGCGATTTCGTGAATGGCGGTCTTAACCGCTTGCAGCTCACTCACACCCTCTTTGATAGCAATTCGCTTATCGGTCAAACTGAAATATCCGTTTGCGCCGTTTGTGATCTGCTCAAAAGCAATCGGAACGGGGGACGCTTTTTCAAGGGCAGCGAAAAAGTCCTCGTACTGTTCTACATCGGCAAGCAGCGGTTTGACGGAGAGATCGGGAAACTCCTTGCCCTCGGTCTGCGAAATGTCAAAGACGGTTACAACCTTAAAGGCGGGAACGGTAACTTCTTTTTCTTCCTTAACCGTCTTTCCCTCGCTGTCAAGTATGGGCTTTCTTGTGTCGGGGTCGATTTTATCCACCAGCTTTTTTACCTTGTAGGGGGCGGGGGCAAAGATTTTAATACCTTTCTCGCCGCTTTTCACATGGCGGTCAAACTCTTTCTGCCATTGTGAATAGCCCTTTACCAAATTGCCGCCCTGCATGGCAATTAGGATAGTGTTATTCAAGCTGTAATCGTGAAACTTCGACATGGCGGTAAGAAACTCTTTATAGCGGTCGCTGTCAAAAACCGCCTGTATGCCCTGTTCCAGACGGGCGGTAATCTCCTTTACCTTGTCGCCGGGTTTTTCAGAAGAAAGGATAATCGGCACGACGGGGCGGGGCTGCGGCGGCTCGGCGGGCGGCGTTTCTGTCTGCTGCGCTTCGGCTGCGTCCATAAAGGCTTTATCCTGTTCGCCGCGCTCTTGCTGCGGGTAACTCATAATGCGGTATTCCTCCGGCACTTCGCGCCCCTCAAACTGACGCTCCCACTCGTCGCCGCTTTCGACGATATAGCCGTATTCGGTAAACGCGCCCTTTTCCTGCTCGGCGGCGTTCCTGCCAAAAGCGGTAAGGTCAATCCCGCCTTTCCATTCTTCGGGCATTTGTACCATGCCGGATTGATTTAAGTAGTAGTCGCCCAAATCGCGGTAGGTATGTACTTCGGGAATATGGACGTAAAAATCCACGTTGTAGGTGAAGTCGATTACCTGTCCGATGTTCTCAAAGCCGTTTTTCTGCTGCAAGGCTGCGTTCAGCTTGCCGATCTCGGCGGGGTCTAACTGTTCAATCCGCGCCGCAAGAAAATTGAGTTCGTCCACGCTGGCGGCGCATACCATTTCATAAGGCAGGGCAATATGTTTTTCCGGGTCGTCGGAAAAGCCGCGAATGGAAAAATCCTGCGGGTTGTCGGCGGTAATGCCGACGCTCTGCATAGCTTCGTGAAGCTGCTCCTTTGTGGCGGGCATATCCAGCCAATAACCGCCGGGGTCGCCCGCTTCAAAACGGCTGCGGTTGCCAATCATAATAGAAAACTGTTCGCTCATGTGTTCACGCTCCTTTTGCTGCCCGGTAATTTCGGGGATAGCTGCCGCCTGTGGCTGCTGTGGGGGTTCCTCGCCCTCAATGGTATAGCCCGGTAAAAGCATACCGTTTACTTTGAAATGCTCGGCGTACTCCTGCGGGATAGGCGGGGAGATTTCCGTAAACAGACGGTCGTATGCTTTGATACGTCCATTCAGATATTTTTCCATAGCCGCCTTATCGGAAAAAACCTTTCTGTCCTGTCCGGCAATCTTCGCTTGCCCGTTCCTGTTCGGGCTGTTGGTATAAACGCCCCATGTGAGAGAATAAGAGTAAGGGACGCTTTGCTGCTTCTCCCTGTCGTAACGGGTGTTCTCGTAAATGTGGTAGTTCATCTGATATACCCGGTTGCTGCGGGTATATCGGTCATATTCGCCTTTCTGCCACTCGTTAGAAGTGTGCTGCACAACGGTTGTCCTTGTGTATTCAATCGCTTTGTCAAGCAAAAGCGTTTTTCCCGCCTGCTGTTCCCAAGCGGCGGCGCGTCTTGCAAGGTCGTTAAAAATCGCCTGTTCCGCTGCCGCGCTTTCCTCGCGCATGGCGTGTAGCTGCTCCGGCGGCAAAGAAACATAGGGGGCAATATCCCCGTCCTTTGCTTCAAAATATATCCGGCGTTCTATCCGCATGGTTTCGGCGGTTTCCAATTTGTCATGGTCGTATGAAGAATACGGCATATTGTTTCATCACGTCCTTTCTCGATTTTTAAGGGTTTGGGACTATCCCAACAAGCAAAATGCCCGCGCTTCCCATAGAGCAGCGCGGGCATTTCTCGCAAACGGGTACTCGTTTGCTGTGCTTGCTATGTAGTTGTTTTTATCCGTAAACGCCTGTTTCTTTCGCTTTCCGCTTTCTGTCTGCGGCGTATCTTTGCCGCGCAATCGGGACAGTATTTCGCCCGGTTGCTGCCCGCCGCAAACGTGCTGCCGCATACCGCGCAACGCTTCAAATCGGTTTCCCCGCTGCGGGTGATCTGTTCGCATAGCTGCCTGTCTGCGGGTAAAACCGCTTCGCGGAAATAACGGCATAACAGCGAATAGCTGATACTCTGCACACAGACGCAAGTTTCCCCGTCGTCCAATAGCAGACAGTTCCCGCAATCGTTGTTGGCGCACGCGGCGCGGGTCATTTTCTTAACGGCTCGATACTGCTTTTCATCAAGCCTAATCATTTTCGGTTCTGCTCGACGCGGAAGTTTACATACTTGCCGCCTGTGTCGGCAAGCAGCACAACCCCGTCAAAGGTCTTTCCTGTTTTGGTGGAGTACATACCTTTGATTTTTACCTTTCCGTCTTTCAAAAGGGCGGCGGCAATCGCCTTTGTGAAAGTCTTTTTGCGCTGCTGAAAGAACAAGTCATTTTTCCACATAACAAAGCTGCACGCCCTGTCGGAACAGTAGTAGTTTTTCTTGCCCTCGTAAACCGCCGCGCCGCAACGGGGACAAGTGCCGATTGCTTCCCGCTGCGGGGCAAACAGCTTCGCTTTATCTTCGGAAATCGCGGAATAGGTTTTGACAAGCCCCGCTGTCATTTCCTCAATGCTGCGCATGAAATCGTCCGGGCTGTCGCTGCCTTTGGCAATCCCGGTAAGGCGGGTTTCCCATTCTGCCGTAAGCTGCGGGGACGTAAGGACTTCGGGCAGAATAGCGGCAAGGTTATACCCGTCCTTTGTGGGGATTAGCTTTTTGCCCTTGCGCTCGGCAAAGCCCGCGCTAATGAGTTTTTCAATGATACCCGCCCGCGTTGCGGTAGTGCCTAACCCTTTGCGCTCTGCGTCCTCCGGCGTTTCTTCCTTGCCCGCGTTCTCCATAGCGGACAGAAGCGTATCTTCGGTATATGCTTTCGGGGGCTGCGTGTAACGCTCGGAGATATCCGCTGCCGGATTGTCAAAGGTCTGCCCCTCGGCAAGCGGCGGCAAAACGGCTTCCGGCTCTGCGTCCTCGTCCTGTTCCTCGGACGCGGCGTGGGACAGCTTTTCAATCTCACGCCACCCCTCGCAAAGCGTCGTCTTTCCCTTTGCGGTAAAGGTATAACCGCCGCAAGAGATAACCGCCGTAACCGCTTCATATTCATAGGGCGCGGCTGCGGCGCAAAGCAGCTTCGCGCACACAAGGGTCATAAGTTTTGTTTCGCTGTCGGCAAGGGAAGAAAAGCCCGCTTTCAAAAACTCGGCTGTCGGCAAAATAGCGTGGTGGTCGGTTACTCTGCTGTTATCGCAAACCCTTGTAAGGTCTGCTTGCAGCTTCACGTCCCGCATAAAGGGAAGCAGCGAACAAAGCCCGGTAATGAGTTCCTTTGTGCTGTCCTGCATATCGGAAGTGATATATTTGCTGTCGGTGCGGGGATAGGTCAAAAGCCGCTTTTCATAGAGGGCTTGCGCATAATCAAGGGTCTGTTTCGCCGTAAATCCATACAGGCGGTTAGCTTCGCGCTGCAACGCGGTAAGGTCAAACAGCTTCGGCGGGGCAACGGTCTTTTTCTCTTTTTTGAGGGAAGTACAAACGGCTTGCGATTTCTCGCAAGCCGTTTTCATCTGCTGCGCTGCCGCTTCGTCGTTCAGCCTTTCGGACAAAGCCGAAACACCGCCCGCGTCCAGACGGACAACATGATATTTTTCTTTCTTAAAGCTGCTGATCGCATAGTCGCGGTTTACCAGCATGGTAAGGGTGGGCGTTTGCACTCTGCCGACATTCAGCGTTTTGTGATAGAGGATAGAGAAAAGGCGGGTCGCGTTAATCCCGACAAGCCAATCTGCCTTTGCTCTGCAAAGCGCGGATTGATAGAGGTCGTCATAGCTGCGCCCGTCTTTGAGGTTTGAAAAGCCCTCGCGGATTGCGCTTTCTTCCATGCTGCTAATCCAAAGGCGGGAAAAGGGCTTTTTGCAATTTGCCTGTTCGTAGACAAATCGAAAAATGAGTTCTCCCTCGCGCCCGCTGTCGCACGCATTGACAATCTCGGAAACGTCGCTGCGGTGCATAAGGTCTTTGAGTACGGAAAACTGCTGCTCCTTGCCGCTGGCAACGGTAAACTGCCAATCCTGCGGGACAATGGGGAGATCATCATACTTCCATTTTCGGTACTGCTCGTTGTAGGTCGCCGCGTCCGCAAGGCTAATCAAATGCCCGATACACCAGGACACAAGGTAGCCGCTGCCCTCAAAATATCCGCTGCGCTTTTCATTCGCGCCAAGTACGGCGGCAATCGCCGCTCCGACGCTCGGTTTCTCTGCAATTACAAGTTTCATACTTCCTCGTCCTCCTGCTCGGTTTCTAATTCTTCCTCGTCCTCGTCGTCCTCGTCAAAGTCGAGATCGTCAAGGTTGCTGCTACCTTTTGCCGCGTCCTTTTTGGGCTTCATAATCTTAAAGTAATAGAACGCGCCGCCGCCCACTGCGGCAAGAAGCAGCACGACAAGCAGAATAGCACCGCCCATGCCGCCGCCTTTATCTTCCTCCGGCTCCGGCTGCTCGGTTTCTTCCGGCTCCGGCTCGGCTTCCTTGCCCGCGCACTCGCTCATATTGACGCTGCAAACGGGGCAATCGGTGTTGACGCTTCCGGCAACGCATTTTTCAGTACAGCTACAAGCGGGGGCTTCGGTCTGTTCGTCCTCCATAAGCTGCAAAAGGTCTTTTTCATCAACTTGATTGAGGAAATGGACGGTGTTTTCCCCGTCCTCGGCGCGGTCAATGATGATGTAAAAATAGTTTCCGTTTTTCGTAACGATGGTAATAAACTGCTTATCGCCGGACGCTTCGCCCGTTATGTCGTCCACAAGGCTCATGTTGCCCTCCGGCGTTAAGGGCTGCGGCTCATAGCCGCCCGTCGTTTCTTCCGGCTCGGTTTCGGTTACGGGGGTAGGCGGCTCGTCGCTCACATCACCGCCGCCCGCAAAAGCGGTAACAGAAAAGCCGCCCATGAGTACAAGGGCGGCAAGCAAAGCGGTAACGCTGCGGAACAGTTTTTTATGCTTCATCTTCGGTTTCCTCCTGTTCGTCGGTATAGTCTGCGTCCGGCTGCGGCAAGGCAATTTCGCCGCTGGCGTAAGCGGAGAGGAACGCGGCAAGCTGCGCCCCGTCAAGGTGTACCGCTTTCACCATTTGAACGATCTGCGCGTTTTCTTCCTCGATTTTCTGCGCTTCAAGGTCTTTCAGCCTTTTTTGGTATTCAAGGATTTTCGCCCTCGTTTTCTCAATATCCCTTTCGATACGGTCAAGTTTCGTGTTTGCCATAGAAATAAACTCCTTTCAAAGTCAGTTGTAATGTAGCCGCCCATAGGCGTAAAAATGGGATTGCCAATAGCTTGTATCAAGTTTTGCGTATTGTATCGGGTCGCCACAATGCAGCATGACAGGGCTTCCGTCCCCGTCCTCGCCAACGTAGATACCCACATGAGATACCCCCGGCGTGTCGTATGTACCCGTAAAGAAAACCAAATCCCCCGGCTGCGGGTTGGAAACGCGGGTTGAAATGTTGTAAAGCCCCTGCGCCCCAAGTCTGCCCGTATTGTATAAGCCGCTGTTCGTCAGCACATAGCTAACAAAACCGCTGCAATCAAAAGAGGTTTCCGGGCTGCTGCCGCCCCACACATAGGGAAAACCGACATACTTTTCAGCTTCTTCAATCAATCGCGCAAACTGTTCATCTTCCAGATAGGCGGGCGGGATTTCATAATCCGCTGGCGGGTTTTCATAGTATTTTGAAATATAGCCGGATTGCGGGAAAAGGTCGGGTCTGTTTCCCAGCGACGACATATACATAGCGTACATGGATAGCTGTTCCTCGCCCATAATGTAAACGGGAACATGGGAGAGGTTGAAGTTTTCCAAATCCACATTGAGAATGTAATAGTTATAGGGTACTTCAACGTCGTATTCGTTGCCCTCGCTGTCCGTCCTCGTTTCGGTGCGGTAGCGTACCTCGACTTCCTCCGTAACCGTCAAGATATACTGTTTATCAAAGAGCATTTCAAGGGTGCTTTGCGCTTCATCGAGAGTAAACACGCCCTCATGCCAAGCGGAGAGGATAGAGATTAGCACATACGGGTCATGCTCGATCTCGTCAGCCGTTACCCGGTATTCGTCATAGCCGGGGTATTCGCTTTCGATGTTATCCAGCATATCCTGTAACTCGGCTTCCATAGCGGCATACTCACTTTCCGCGCCCGTTATATCCGCGTCCTCGGAGAGATAGGACGACGCAATCAAGCCGCTGCCGCTGTTGCCGCCAAAGAGGGAACAAGAGGACAAGCCGCCGAAAAACAGAAGCACGATAAAGGCAATCCCGCCCACAATCAAACAGCCTTTCCAATGCCGGACGACAAAGAACGTCGCCCGTTTGGTTTCCTGCGCCGTTTTCTTCGCCGCCTTTGCGGTGGCTTCGGCGGTCTTTTTCACTTTGCCGCCCGCTTTCAGCGTCTTTGCGTACTGCTTTTTAATGCGCTGCTTTTGCCAAAAACGGGAAATCGGGTTAGAGTGCGCAAGGGCGGGGTTATCATGCAGCGCCTTTTGATAGAGAAAATCGGCGTTTGCCTTTGCTGCCTTTTTCTCGGCTGCTGCCGCTGCCCGGCTGCGTATGCCGCGTTTTACTGCCCGCGTCGTCATGCCGCCCGCTTTCTCGCCCACAAGTTCTATCCTGTGTCCGCTTTCCACACCGACGTTTTCTTTCTCCACCTCATAGATTTTTCCATGTACGGCGGCGTCCAATTCCTGCGCCGGACGGGATAACGGGTTATGGCGCAATTTGCCGTTTGGGGGCTTATCCGTCTTTTCAAAAGCAAGGCGCGTCTTTGCTTTGCCTTTGGCTTCGTCAAAAACGCGCTCTTTTGTGATTTTGGTCTGTTTGGGGATAGCTGCCCGCGCTTTGTCTAAACGGTCAGCCGCCGTATCGGATTTTTTGATTGCCTTTTGCAGTTCCGGCGTTGCCCGTTCCGCTTCGGAAAACTGCAAGCGGGACGTATGGGTTTTAAGCTGCGCTGCGTCAAGGGTCTTTTTCTCCGCGCCCTTTTCTAAATGGCGGCTAACCTCTGTGCCGATACGTTGGGTCGCTTTTTCCGCTGCTCCCGCTGCGGGGGCTGAATAGTTTTCTTCCTGCGGCCTTTCGCTGATACTGGACGTTTCGCCCGTCGTGAGGTTTTCCGCAACCGCACCGTCGCGGGTCATTTTCTGCGTTACCTTGTCGGGGGCTTTTAATTCCTTGCTCAATGTTCATCACCTCCAATACGCTGTTTTGCAAGGGTGCAGTATTCGGGGTTGATCTCTATACCGACATAGCGGCGGGAAAGGCTTTTTGCCGCCGCTGCGGTCGTGCCGCTGCCTAAAAACGGGTCAAGCACAATCCCGCCGACAGGACAGCCCGCCAAAATGCACGTTTCCGCAAGTTTCGGCGGGAACGCTGCAAAATGCCCGCCGCGATAGGAAACTGTGTTGATCTCCCAAACGTTGCGGCGGCTGCGGACGGGGGAAATCATTTCGTCGGTATAGCTGCCTTTCTCGCGGGGACGGTTGATTTTCTGCGGCTGGTTTTGCCCCGGAACGGTAGCGGCATATTTGTTGCCTTTCCCAACTCCGCTTTTCAGCCGTACCGCTGTTGTGGGGGCTATCGGCTCGGCTACTGCTTGCCAATCATAGTAATATTTCTTCGACTTGGTAAGCAGAAACACATATTCATAGCAGCGCGTCGGTCTGTCCCGCGTGCTTTCCGGCATGGCGTTTCCCTTGTGCCAAATGATAGAACTGCGCAAATACCAACCGTCGCCCCGCAAGGCAAGGGCTACAAGCCACGGAATACCGATTAGGTCTTTCGGCTTGCAGCCGGGGGCGCGGTGGTTTACCGCCACTTGCTGCCCGTTTCTGCCTTTGGGATATTTCGGGTCTTGGTGGTCGGCTTTGCTGCCTGTACCGCAATAAGTGTCCGCGATATTCAGCCAACAAGTACCCTCCGGCGTAAGCACCCGCTTTACCTCATGGAAAACCGCCGTAATGCGGGAAACATATTCCTCCGGCGTTGCTTCCCGCCCAATCTGCCCGTCTGTGCCGTAATCGCGCAAAGCATAGTAGGGCGGGGACGTTACGCAACAATCCATACAGTTATCCGGCAAGGTTTGAAGCACCTGCAAGCTGTCGCCGCAATAGATTTTATCCGTTTCTATCCTCATGCCGACACCTCGCCGGGCTTGGTCGTCATCACGCGGTAGAGTTCCGTATCTTTCGGGAAACGGTCAATAAAGGGCAAAATCACGTTGCCATAGAAGATAAGTCCCTCGCCCGCTTCGGAATGGGTTACATAGGTCATTTGCTGCTGTGAAATGTTAAGCTGCTTGGCAAGGATTTCCCGGTCGCCCTGGGCTTGATTGAGCATATAGACAAAATCGCTGTTTTCAAAAACATTTGAAACTTCTCTGCTCGTCAAAAGGTCTTTGACGTTCTGCGTGATACCTGTCGGAATACCGCCCCACTTTCTAAAACGCTTCCAAATCTCAACGCTGTATGCTGCGGTCTGTTCCTCTTTCAAGAGCAAATGAAACTCGTCGATGTAATACCGCGTCGCCTTGCCCTCGCTGCGGTTTACCGTTACTCTGTTCCATACTTGGTCTTGGACGATAAGCATACCGACTTTTTTAAGCTGTGTACCGAGTTCCTTAATATCAAAGCAGACAAGGCGGTTATGAATGTCAACGTTTGTCCTGTGGTTAAAAATGTTCAAGCTGCCGTTTACATAGAGTTCCAATGCCGCCGCGATACGCTGCGCTTCCTTTTCCGGCTGCTTCTTGATCTCGTCGTAGAGGTCGCCCAAAATCGGCATATTTTCGGGCTTTGGGTCGGCAAGGTAGTTGCGGTACACGCTGATAACAGCGCGGTCAATCAAGGTCTTTTCGACAGCTTCCAGCCCGTTTTTACCTCCCATAATCAACTCACAAAAGGAAAGGATAAAATCGCTCTTTAAGGCTATGGGCGTGTCGCCCTCGCTGTAATTGAGGTTAATATCCATAGGGTTAATGTATTGCGTGCTGTTCTGCGATACCTTGATAACCTGTCCTTTCAAACGTCCGACAAGGGGGTAATATTCGGCTTCGGGGTCGCAAATGATAATATCATCTGCCGTAATGAGAAAAGCGTTTGTGATTTCACGTTTTGCAGAAAAACTTTTGCCGCTGCCCGGTGTGCCGAGTATCAAGCCG
>OHEI01000884.1_pt1 | contig 11008 bp, 9 predicted proteins | sample 1567241 | NCBI WGS metagenome assembly OHEI01 (sample SAMEA3879565, study PRJEB24766) | human gut metagenome | biome: human-associated habitat; feature: feces | place: USA | collected 1985/1987 | reverse complement strand
ATAGCTAAGGCAAAGCCGTCAAATACGTTTTCTGTGTCTGTCATGCTGTGTCTCCTTTCTTTTTGTGTCCGGACGCAAAAAGACCGCAACTGCCAAACGGCAATTACGGTCTTATGGGTCCGTTATTTCATTTCAAGTCCTGCGTGCGGAACCGGGGGCATACCTGTCCCCAAGTTTTCACCTCCGCCCTGAAATAGCTCCGCCCTTGATCTGCTCTGACCTGGAATACAAAAGCATTATAGCATGACGAAGACTGGTAATAAAAGTTGCAAAAACCGCAAGGGTGTCACTAAACATCTTGCCGTTTTTGGATTTGTTCGTCTTCAAAAACCAAGTTCTTCGTCCACTAGAATGACTCCAACTGGATGTGAACTTGGACATCTTTCCAGCGTCAGAAATACATTACACATTCTCTGCTCACTAACGCAGTCCGTACAACTGCCAATCAACGCACATGGAGTCCGTAGGTTTAATCGCCTTCCATTCAAAGGATATCACTTTTTTCAAGCGTTTGCCCTTGTGATCCTTCATAAAGAAGACGGGGGTGGGAACAATCCACCCTGTCAAACTCGTAAAAAGCATACGATTCAGCAAGTCACAGCAACAGGACTTCTTCTTTGCTTCCGGCAGGCTCACGCTTCCGTGACGTTATAAATCATAAGATTTGGTTGAATTCGATCTGTTCACCACCTGGTGTGCGAATCTTAAAATAACGGATTCCATTTGCCCAAAACCGGTCGATGGATTCAATTCCTTTGGTCGTGATTTCATAGCCCTGCTTTACCGCATAGGCATAGTCCACCTCGATATCTCGTGAGGTATAAGCAATGTGGTCAATCTTACCAATAGCGGCTTCTGGTTGCTCCTTGCGACTGAAAATTTCGTAGATTGTTCCACCATTCTGGATGAAATAGCAGGTACCGAAATGGCCAATGACTCGGAATCCCAGCACATCAATATAATACTGAACATCCGCTTCTACATCGACAGAAGCAATGCCGATATGATCTAACGATCTGCCTCTTAACATTTTCTTTCCTCCGTTTTGTTATACGCTTTTATTCATAATCTTCCATGTGTTTTTATAAAGAAGATTATAATAAATTATACCATGGGCAGAAGATAATGTCCAGTATGCTATAGCGACTGTCTAATTATTGCAGCTATTATTACCATGGTCACATATGCTGTGAAATCATACTCTGCATGATCTCATCACCCGTCAGTTCACTAGTCCGATAGATCTTCTGGCAAAACGGCGTCAGGCTGAAATCCATGCCGGGAGTGCCCGCGTCGAGCAGGATACCGGTCACGGTGAATTTTCGGGCAGCCTGTTCTTTGCGGAGCGTTTCCAGATAGTCCTCCGGCAGCTCGCACAGGCCGTCGGTCAGAAATACAATGTCGGCGTTTTCAAAGCCGGTGTCCATGAGTTGGATTGCCTCATCCAAGGGACGCTCAAAATCCGTGCCGCCGTTCAGAAAGGTTTCAGCGGCATTCATCTTATCCTGCACGGAATACTGCCCAGGCAGAAATACGTCCACCTTGCACGAGGAAGGACCGGCAAAATGAATGAGCGCGAATTTGTGCCGGTTTTCTGCGGCAATGTCTAAAAGCGTCAGTGCCACGGCCTTACCCCACGCGGCAGCGTCTCCGCGCGTGGAACCAGATTCATCGAGGCAGCAGATGATGTCGCCCATGCCCTTGTGGACAGGTTCACGCCTGCGGTACTGCTTGAGCCGCCGCTGCTGATACTTCTTCACAAACAGCGGAAGCGTCTGCGGCGAGGCAAGCATGGCAAACTCTGAGCCGATGGCGCGGGAAAGATCATTGCCCAGCTCCAGCGCGTAGGTTTCTCCGCGGCCATAGGCGTAGCCGTTGCGCTTGCCCTGCGCGAAAATCTCACGAAACCTGCCAAGGTGCTTTGAGATATCCAACAGCGCAGGATTCTGCCGAACCTTTTGAAGAAGCTCGGTGTTCACCGCATTTTTCTCCATCGTGCCGGCATCATCACTCCACGCGCCGAGGATCGTCTGGACTTCCTTTGCCTTTTCCGCAGCCGCATCGACGGCGGCAGAAACGCTTTCAGATATAGCGGCTTTGTTTTGCCGTGCCGTGGTATCTACCATCTTTGCAACGGCCTCAGCCTGCTGCGTTTTGCTCTCGGCCTGATTTGCCGCGTCGATCACCGCCTGTTCCAGTGTGGGATTCTGCACAGAATTCCGCATCTGCGCCAAAAGCTCCGTGAGCTTCTGCTGCGCCTGATTCCGCGCGGCTTGCAGCTTTTCGAGGGTTTTCAGTGTGCCATTCTCGCCGCCAAGTTCCGGCAGCAGCTCATCCAGCTGCGCGCTGATCTTTGCTGTAAATTCGGACGCAGCCTCGTAAGCGGGCAGTTCCCGGCCTTCGCAGATCGACTTGATCGTGGGATAGTCCGTATCCTCGGTCACATGGTCAAGCAGCTTTGCGTTGAATTTCTGTGCCTCTGCCGTAAGCCTGTCCGCGTCGGTTCGCTTCGGAAACAGCGAGTAAAACGACTGAAAAATATCTCTGGACAATGCAGGAAAGCTGTGCAGCTTAGATGCGGCTTCCTGCTGGATGTTCTCCATGTTCTCGTCGTCCCTACTCAGATCGCGGTAAATGCAGTCCTCCAGCTTGGAGCTTTGCAGAACGCGATCCGTTTTTTGTGCTGCGGACGTTCCGGCATACTGAAAATTGCCCCAGCGGGAATCCATGACATTTTGTATCGTGCGAAAGTATTTCTTCATTTTGCACCTCCATAGAAAAGGCAGGGTGGGAAGATCCCACCCTGCACTGTCAGTTTAATAGTTTCCACCGAAATTCGGCACAAAGCTGCTGGGCTGGGCGCTGCCAAAGTTGGGCGTAAAGCTGCCTGCCTGCGCAGGCGCACCGAAGCCCTGCGTGGGTGCAGGGGCAGAACCGCCGTCGTCCTCCTTCTTGCTGTCGCCAAAATAGATGTTTTCCGCAAGAATTTCCGCCGTGCGGCGCTTGTTGCCTTCTTTGTCTTCCCAGTTCCGGATTTGCAGGCGGCCGGACACAACTGCCATGCGGCCTTTCGTAAAATACTTCGCCGCAAATTCAGCCGTGTTTCTCCACGCGACGACATCAAGAAAATCGGTTTCCTTTTTCCCGTCCTGCTGCGAAAAATCGCGGTCTACTGCCACGGAAAATGACGCAACGGAAACGCCAGAGGCCGTCTTACGAAGCTCCGGATCGCGTGTGAGCCTGCCCATAACTACAATGTGATTCAGCATAAATGACCCTCCTTGAAAATTAGTCCTGTTTGGCTTTCATTTCTTCCAGCTTCTTTTTTATCTCGGAAATTGTAAAGATGCCGTGAAGTTCCTTTCCTACTTTAGGATGCCGAAGCCTCACAGCCCACATGAACACCTTGCTGTTGAACTTTGATTCCGGCATACGCTCAATTTCATCTGAAGAGTAGCGGCGGTCTCGAATTTCCATATACCGAACACCGCTTTCTTCTTCGAAGAACGTATTCATTTCCGGAACCGTTGCTCTGATTTTAATTTGACTCTCCATTCCTCGACCTCCCAACAATTACTGTAATACTGCCAACTGTTCCAGCGGCGTGTAAGTAAAGCCAATAGATTCATGTGCTGCCTTGCTGATACGCTCCAGTTCGAAAAGAAGTCCGTCCGTAAGAGCCTTTTCGCTGTCAGAGCCGGCGTTTGCAGCCATCTCGGTCTGCATCTGGTAGAGCCGCACCAGCTCGCCGCGGAATTTGCGGAGCGCAGCCTGCTTCGTGCGTACATTTTCAGCCGCACCGCAGGCGCTGTCAAAGCCGTCCTTTGCGTCCTGTGCCATGGCAAGAAGGTCGCTGACCTTTTCCTGCATGGGGTTGACGCACAGGCGCTCCAACGTGCCGGTTACAAATTCACGGTCGCTCGGCTGCTGCCAGAAGTAATTCCGCAGCACCAGAAGATCCGTCGATGTGACCTCCGTATGTCCCTCCAGCCACGCCTTTGCCTGCGCAATAGAGAAGTAGCTGAGGAATTTACGGTCGGACACGGGAATTTGTGCACGCAGCGCACAGAGCACATCGTCCATCAGGTCATGGATGCTGTCCGGTACCTTGATGGCCGCGACCTCCTGCTGCATGGTGCGCAGCTCCTCCAGCGAGATCGTCGCATGGACTGCGCCGAACGAGCCACCGAGCTTGTCTTTCAGGATCGCAAGTCGATGTGACTTCTCCGAAATATTTTCCGTGACGACCTTCAATTCCAGCCGGTCATAGAGCGCCGAGAGGATCTTTTCCTCCGGGTCATTGAAATTCGGGATTTCGTTGGATGCGGCGAAAAAGGAGATCGTCGGAATGGGATAGGTCCGGCCTTCATTGGTGTATTTTCGCTCGTTGAGTGCCGTCAGAAGTGCGTTCAGAACGCCGTCATTGCATTTGAAGATCTCATCCAGGAACACAATGTCGGCCTCCGGGAGTTTGCCCGCGGTCTGTACGACCGGTTCACAAGGATGCAGCGCGGCGATGGCTTTGCGATAGGCGTCCAGCTTGCCGCTGATCTCTGCCAATTTGTCAAACGTCGCCGTCTCGTTTTTCATCTTCGGCAGACCATTCAGGAAGCTCTGCAAATCAAAGCGCAGATTCTGGTAGATACCGTCGCCCTCGAATGCAGATTCCGGCACGGAGCCGGGGATCAGGCTGGAAAGATCGAGTCGTCCGAAAAGCTGTTCTTCGTCCGTCTGCTTGGAAAGGAGCCGTTCAAACTGCTTCGCACCCGTGATGCGGCTGCGGAAAGCATTGATCGCGTAGCTCTTGGCCTGACCGGGTTCGCCCAGAATAAACAGGTTCTTCCGCGTCAGGAGTGTAATGGCAATGAGTTCGACCAGTTCTTCACGCTCGGCAACAGAAGCATTTACATCGGCCATAACAGCCAGCATTTTATCTCGTAAACTCATGCGGCAGCCCTCATGCGGTAGGCATCCAGCGAGATCACATTGCTGTGCGCTGTTTTCTGCAGCTCCATGCGGAGCTGTGCGAAGATGTGCTGCTCCAGATCGCCTTTTTCCGGGTCATACGACATGACCGCCCGGATGAGCCGCAGCGCAAGCTCCTGATACACGTCGTCCGCATCCAGCTTTGCCGCGCGGATGAGCGCGCGGTTCTGCTTCATCACGGCCTTGATGCACCACAGATGGTTTTCTACGATGGCGTTTCTCTGAGAAATGGTGAAATTGTTTTTCATGGTCTTTCTCCTATTCGTATTTGGGGAGGCAGATACCTCCATTTGTGTTTTGTCAGGCAGTAGCCTTTTTCTGCTCTCTGCGATTCTGTCTGGCGCGTTCGGCGTCAAACATCGGGGCGGGGATGTAACCATCCAGCGTTTTATAGAGGATGACGGACTGTACGCCGTCAAAGACCTCCACGACCTGATGCAGCCCCAGATGCACATTCAAAAGCTCCTCCACAGGTGTTGTGCGAATCTGCTTTTGGAACGCATATGCGTCCAGATCAAGCTGCCGCACCTCGGAGAGTGTATATCTGGATGCCGTGGGGCCGATCTCACGCCCGAGAGATTTGCAGAGATTTTCGTGCATGAGCCAGCTCTCCGTGCTGGCAAAATCATAGATACGCACCAGGCTCGGCCGGATGCGCTTCTTGCACCAGTCCGGAACGCGGAGCATGTTGTGCCAGCGTTTCAGCAAGCGCGGCTTTTTCTTCTTCGTGCAGTAGGCTTCTCCAAACTGCACCACCACGCCGCCGAGCTGACCGGGGTTTCGGCCTCTGTACTCGAAAACATGATCGCAGTCTGTGCATACGGGAACCTTGGGCCGGATCTTCATACGACATTCTCCTTACTTTTTATCCATTTTGGCCCGGCAGAGGTCGATCACGCGCTGGCAGGTATCAATTTCAAACCCGCCGATGTGCGTCTCCTCCTCTGAGAGCTTTAATTCGCGTGCCAGCCACTGATAGGCTTTCGTCCGGCTGATGTGCTGCTTCTGCCAGTAGGCGTCGAACACCTGATGGGCTTCGATGCGCTTGAGCCGCAGAATTTCATTTGCCACATCGCCGAGCGGCCGCGTGGTACCCTTGTGGCAGCCGACGCGGGCATTGCAGTTCTGGCACTGATACAGATATTCGTTCTGCATTCCAAGCCGTTCCGTCGAGCTGCCATAGACATCAGCAGCCGGAACGAGCCGGATGATCCCGCCGCAGTAGCGGCAGATGGTCGGTTTCTTCAAATAGGCGTGTCCTCCTTTTTTATGCCGCCTCCTTGCGCGGCTTTTTTGTCTTTTGTGGCTTTGCTTCAATGGCTTTCGGTTCACGCACCGCCATCTGGAAGCAGACAAGCTCGTCTGTTTTGAGAAGCAGCGCGCCGTGCTGCACGACCTCCAGCATGAGCGTTCCGTTCAGCGCTTTCAGGCATTCCAGAAGCTGCGTCGGGCTGTACCAGTACACGCCCATAGGCTCACCGCTCAGCGCGACTACATCCAAGGCAGTCTCCGAAATGCCGTACTCGCTTTCACAACGGACGGTCAGCCGGTTTCCTGCAAAGGACAGGGAAAACCGGTTCTGCGTGCCGGTGACACTCAGGGTCTGCGAAATAGCATCGCGGAGCAGAGAGCTGTCGGTCAGGACAGTAAACTGCTGCTTCAGATTGGACAGCACCTGCGACACGGCGATATATGGCCCTTCCATAATTCGCGCGGCGAACGAGAAGTTCTCTTTCGTGAACACAATGGTTTTTCCGGTCGTGCCGACCTGCAATTTCTCGCGGTTGTCCACCAGCGCTGCCAGCTTTTCCAGAGAAGCGGCCGGAATGAGGAAGCTGATGTTCCCGCGGCTCTCGCGGTCGCCTTTGGCAGATGCGATACGGAAGCTGTCCGTGCTGACCGCCTGCAGACCGTCCGCGCCGAAGATCAGGTTCACGCATTTGAGCATGGGGCGCGTCGTATCCTCAGAAACGGCAAACGCCGTTCGTTTGGTAAGCGAAGGAATTCCGCTCACAGGCACGGTCGCCGCCGGGCAGGGAATTTCCATGCGCGGGTACTGTGCCGCGTCCATGACGGGAATGGCGTATTCCGCGTTCCCGGAGGAAACAACGAGCTTTCCGCTTTTCATCTGAAACGTCACACGCTCGCCATCCAGCAGGCGCAGCATTCCGGAGAGAAGCGAGGCTTTTACGACAACGCTGCCATCACGATCGATCTGTGCGGGGAGCTGCTGCTCCAATGCGATCTCCAGATTCCCGGACGCAACGGTGAGCGTGTCCTGCTCGGCCTGCAAATACGCGCATTGCAGAATCTCAATCGTGGAAACCCTTGGCGCAATGCGCTCGGCATTCTGCGCCGCAGCAAGCAGCTCTGTGCGGTTGACGGTGAATTTCATAGCATCCTCCTTTTTACGCAACGGAATCGAATAGACTCAGCTGGTTTTCCACCTGCTGCGTTTTCTTCGTCCGTTTGGCTTTCTGCTGCTCGAGCTGCACCATAGCGGCTTGCAGCTTTTCCTCCTGCTCCACTGTAAACACGTGCTTCGGCTGTTCGATCATCGCGGGCACGGATTCCGGCGGCAAAGAGGTTTCTTCGGCGGATACTTCCGGCATCTCGCGGTCAGGATTCTCAAACGCCATCTTTTTGAACGCTGACGCAATATCCTCCACATTGTCGCGGATACCGAGCATCAGCTCCTTTGCCATCTGAGAGGTCATGTCCTGCACGTCGCTCATTGCGGCAAGTCCTTCCTCGGAGAAGTTTCCTTCAATGAGTCCGGCGACCGCCAGCTTCGAGGCCATGAGCTTCAGGCATTTCTGCTGCATGGTGTCCTCGTAGTAGAGCATATAGACCTTGACCGCAGGTGCTTTCTGGTTGATGCGCCAGCTTCGGCGCGACGCCTGCCGCAGCGTAAAGAGCTTGTAGCCCATGCTGTAGAACACCAGCGTCGTAAAGGCGTTGAGGTCTAACCCCGTTTCTACCAGAGACGGGTTCACGATCAGCACCTGCATTCCTGCGGCAAGCCTTTTCTGCACCCAGTCCTCGCGGTCGGTGGTCTTGATCTTGTCGGTCAAAATCTCCGTGCGGTAGCCTTCGTCCGTCAGGAGCTTTTTGAGCTTCTGCTGCGAATCCGTGCGCACCCAGCTTGTGTAGATGAGCGCACGTTCACCGTTCTGAATGGCAGCTCTTACGATCTCCAGCGTCCGCTGTTCCTTTTCTCCGAGCGTATCCGCATCCCCGATGTTCTCAGGTTCGACAATGGGTACATCGCTGTCGGGGTAGAGAATGGGCTTCTGGTCATACGGCTGATCCGGATAGACAGTCAGCAGATTCAAGTATGCGGAAAGGATCTTCTGCGCCGCGCGGCGGTCCGACCGCAATACCCGTACAAGCGCATTCTCAATGCGTTTGTATTCCGATTGCACGGCCTCATCCATACGGCAGGCAATGGGAATTTCTTCGTAGCTGGGGAGTGCCTTGCCCATGTCGGACAGCGACAAAAACGCCGTTTTTTCCAGCAGGAACCGGGAAAACACCAGCGGCGAAACGCCCGGAAGCTGGCGCGTCCGAACGTTGCTTTTCTGCGATCTGCGCTTTGCAGCGTAGCTTTCATCGGCTTCGGTGTAGGTTGTTTCCACAACGCCATACTCCGTATTGAACAGCGCGGGCTTTTCATGCGGCTTTCCGTCTGCCAGCATCAGCTGCGCCGATGTGCGGTAAAGCAGATGAAAGATACCGGAGCTGTAGCCATTGATGAGCGTAGCCGTCATGCCGATGACCTTTTTCGCCGTGCCGAACAGCTCTGCCATCGCGTCGCCCTGGCCGCTGTCGTTGTTGTACTCGTGCAGCTCATCCACGATAAGCCCGTCAAGCCTGCCGCGGTACCGCTTCTTGATGTAAGAGCTGAGCGGATACCGCCGGCACGCGCCGCGCGTCGGAAAGTACCCGTCCGGGTTCTCGCGAAGCGTCTGCAAAGCGTCCAGCGCGGCGGGGTTCTTCGTCTTCTGCATGGCATGGACTGCCAGCTTCCGATGCACCCAGCCGTATTCCGGGATCTTGACCCACGGAGAAGGTACGCTTGGATTCACCGCTGTCCACAATGGTTCGCCGCAATTCATACATTGATGATTGCGCCGGTTTTCCATGCGGAACGCCTCCGGTTTCGCGGTCACCCAGTCGTATGTATCGTCGCTGCTTGGCAATTCTATGACGGAACCACAGCCGGGGCAGCGGAACGCGCCTTTTCGCGCGTCAAACAGAACCGCCGGGCGGCGCATATAGCCGTCTCTGGCCTTTTCCTTGCTGATGACGGCGTAGATGCTTTTGTCTCCCTGCCCGTACTGTGCGTACAGGCTGTCCAGCTCTGTAATGCTGCGGACGATGACGCCTGCGGTGTCCGGCAGCGTTTCGGCAATTTCGCGCACCCACTTCTTTGCGACGTGCGACGGGCAGAGGATGATGTTGAACGTCTTTTTCCGTTTCTGCGCCTGATACGCTGCCAGTGCCGTCGCGCCGAGCTTCGTCTTGCCGCTGCCGCACTCTGCCACGATGAACGCAGACTTTCCCTCCGAGAGCTTGCGCTTGACCGATTCCGCGACGGCAAGCTGTGCCGGGTAAAGGCTGTAGCCTGCGCGTGCGCAGATATAGTCGTTGATGCGTAAAATCTCCGGGGAAAGCTGCTCCGCGGCGGGGTCAAAGAGCGGTTGGAACTGATTACGGATTCGTTCCGCGACGGTCACACCGAACGCGCTTAGGTAGCTGGTGACAGAATGCACGTCGTCAAAGCCGTGTGGATTTTGGACTGCGCCGGGAATGCGGATCGCGCCGCTCTTTAATCCGTCCTCCAGTACCGCGGCGATGTTTGCGTCATCCTTTTTGCACAAAAGCAGCCACGCCTCCAGCCGTTCCCGAATGGAGATGACGCGCAGCGGCTTGAGAAATCTGCGCCGCTGCAATTCGTCCAGAACATAGTCCTGAAACTCCGGGATAAGCGGCACAGCCGTTTTCCGGTCCAGCGCTTCAAACAGCGCCCGCCGGTCTCCGGCCGGACAAAAAAGGATGCACTTTCTCGGCGGCAGCTCTACATTCGTCTGCCTGCCCATTTCTTCCTCGTTGGTTGATCTGGTCTCATCTGCATCGTCCAGCGAAAGAATCGTTGCCTCGGCATAAATTCCGTCGTGGCTCAGATGGCATTCGTACTTCTTTGGTTCGCAGGCGAGCATGGCTGGTTCACCGGCAAATTCCGTTTCCAGCGTCGCGCCGGCATAGATCGCATCCGACATGGCGCGCACCATCTCCGGATAGCCGCCGAAGCGGATCGCCAGAAGATGCTGCTCGCGTCCGTCCGGTTCAAGGACGATCGTGTCCGCATACGCGCTGAGACGGATCTCCTGCTTGGGATTGTAATAGCTGATTGGCATGAGTCTGCTTTTCTCTGGCATTCATAGTTTCACTCCTTTCATCGTTTTTGGACCCAAAAAGACCGTAACTGCCAAGCGGCAATTACGGTCTTACTGGTCCTGTTGTATTTTGGTATTCACTGGCCCGCGCGCGGAACCGGGGCATACCTGTCCCCAAGTTTTCATCTCCGCCCTTCATCTGCTCCGCCCTGATACTGCTCTGACCTGGAATACAGATTTATTGTAGCGCAGCAGCAGACAGGTGCAAACTTGCGGATTGCGCAAGGACGGACTAGCAGCCAACCGGAAAATGCATACTGTTTAGTCGGATGAGATACTATTTCATTATGTTTCGAAGAACGCAACGTGTGTCATATCGAAATTTGGATTTTTTTGAAATAATTTGTTGCATAGACAAGGAGGTTAATGTGCTTAAGCTCACAATCAAACCCGGCGAGTACATCAACATTGGTGATGACGTAAGGGTTATCTATTCGGGAGGCTCAGAAGGGAACATTCATCTTTTAATAGATGCCCCAAGGGAACTCAACATTGTAAGAAGCAAGGTTCTTGCAAGAAATACTGCCAATTCGGACAAGAAGGAGTCCCGCTATATATCTCCA
>OHEI01000883.1_pt1 | contig 11022 bp, 8 predicted proteins | sample 1567241 | NCBI WGS metagenome assembly OHEI01 (sample SAMEA3879565, study PRJEB24766) | human gut metagenome | biome: human-associated habitat; feature: feces | place: USA | collected 1985/1987 | reverse complement strand
CGATGGGACGACGCACCGCATCGTGGTAAGTTCGCTCCAGAATAAAGAGCTTAACGCAAATGGCGAAGCCCTGGTTTATTTGGAAGTATCGGGTCGTGCTGCTTCTAAGATGACCGTAGGCAATGTGCTTGCAGCAGATGCCGATGGCGTACTTTACAGCATCGGTGGCAGTGGCGAAGGCGGCGTAACCGGTATCAATGGTGTGCAGGCCAACCCAAGCGTGAAAGAGAAGATATACTCTGTGGGCGGTCAGATCATGGACAAGTTCACAAGAGGTATCAACATTATCCGTAATGCTGACGGTTCAGTGAAGAAAGTTTTGAAGAAGTAAGTGAATAAAGTCTCTGTGTGTAGGAAGCGTGGCTGCCACGTAAGGTGGCCGCGCTTTCCTTCTAAAGGATTAATGTAGAACAATAAAAACAGAACGTATGACAAAGAATACAAATACTTCGATGCGACGGTTTGCGGCGAAGTGCCTATGGATATGGGGCATGGTGATGGCTTTTGTGGCAAGTGCTGAAGCTGAGAACAAGGCCACCATTGATAATTTCAATATCAAGGTGGAAGAAGAGAAGACGATTTCTGTCTATTTGGAGAATAGCGATCCTATGGTGGGTTTGCAGATGGACTTCAAGCTTCCCAAAGGCTTGGATTTCGTTACGAATAGCGTACAACGCGATGAGGTGCGTTTGAGCCGTTCTTCTCACAGCATTTATATGAATGAGGTGCAAAGTTCCATGGACGATATGGCCAAAGGTATCAAGACGGTGCGCCTTCTCATTCAGCCCAATGGGATTTATAATATTGCAGGCGACCGCGGTGCCGTGGCTTATTTCAAAGTAAAGGCAAATGAGAATATGGTGGAAACCAGTGAAATCGTGTTGGATAACATTGTAGGCAGCAGTTCGGAGTTTGACGAAGAGACCGGTAACATCAAGGGGTACCACCTTGAGTCCTATACCGCACATGTGAGTCCGAACGTGGGCTTTTTCTATCTTACCGAAGACTCTATTTGCGTGAAGAACGACGGTAGTGTTAAAAAAGTAAGCTTGGGCTTGCGTAACTATACGAGTGTCCGTGGTATGGAGGCAGTGTTGTCGTTGCCCGAAGGACTGTCATTGGATACGGAGGCCAACGGTGCACCTAAGTTTGAATATGGTGAACGTTTACCACAGAATTTGTCTATCTCTTCCAGTATTTTGGAAGACGGTCGTACCAAATTGGTGCTGAGTGGTCTGACGAGTGATACCCTCAAAGGAGATACGGGTGTGGTGTTTTCTTTCTTTGTGAAAGCTTCCGAGACTTTCCAAGAGGTTGCAGAACTTTCGTTGGATGAAATTATTTTGTCGGATAATGCAGGGCATGGCATTAATATGGAGGGTAAGTTAGTCATGGAGGTGATTAATTCTTTCATCGCCTACTATACTCCTGCCAATGACTCCATACAGGGGCTGCGTACGCGTTATGAGGCTGCCGTGGAGAAAATCAATACTGCGGCTGCTGACGTGAAAGACAGTGCGGTCGTCGTGAATGCCGTCCAGGAAGTGGCTACCCGTATTGAGGATTTGCGGAAGTCTGTGGACGAGGCTTACGCCAATGAAACGCTCCCGGTTATTTATGACGAGGTGTTGGCTCCTGTGGTTAGCATTGATACGGCTATCGTGAAGATGGTGGACGACGCTTTGGCTTTACAGGCAGCCAAGGTTGCCAATGACGAGGCTTTTGTCCGTCTGACAGAAGAAATCGGGGCTTTGCAGGCTAAATTAGACGCCGCTAAGACAACGATAGAAACGGATTATGCAGAGGTGGCAGGGCAGTTCACTGCCGACATTGCTGCTTTGCAGGAGGACATTGATTCCATCAGCAACGAAGTGAAGGGCTTGTACGAGGAAGTGAAGCTGACGGCCGAAAGCCAGATCGATGCAACGGCCATCGAAGCCGGAATCGAGAAGGTTTTGGCTGATGCTGAAGAAGCCCATAAAGGCAGCAGCATTTATGGCGTGAAGAATGCCAATGGCGCAGAACTTACCGGCATCTATACGGTAGATGGTCGTCGTGTGGCAGAACCTGTCAAAGGGCAGGTCAACATCTTCAAGTACTCTGACGGAACAGTGAAGAAGTTTTATATGAAATAATAGGTTGGTAGTTGCGTGCGCTGTGAAGCGCGTGCACTAAAAAAAGAGAACGCATAGGGGATGATTTCCTCTATGCGTTCTTTTTGCCTTATAGGGGCTGCGGTTTTACTGTTTCCCTTTGAAATCTTTTATGATACCTTGGCAAATCCAGTCGGCTAAGGCTTGGCGGTTGGACGGGATGACGAGGCGTTTCCGGTCGCGTTCGTTTTGCAGGTTGCCCAGTTCCAGGAAAGCTGCCGCCGGATTGGATTTTTTTAATACGTAGAGCGAACGTTCGCTTACCGTACCCCGGAATCCCCGGTTCGGTTGGTGTTTGTCGTATTTCCGTTCAAAGGTTTTGTGAATGTTTTCCGCCAGACGTTTTCCTAACTTGCTGCCGGGAGAGTGGTAGAAGAATACATCCACCTGGTCTTTCCGCCCACGGCTGTCCACGTGGATGAAGATGGCACGTTTGTATTTCTCTTTGTCCTTATACGTCAGTCGGTTGATGGCATCGCACCGCTGCTGTAGTCGGGCTATCTGGTCGAGCGGAATCGTTTGCCCGAGGCAGGTCTCACGGTCGCTGTTGGACAAATATCGGTCATCGCGGATGCCGTCTTTCTCATCCTGGATGATGATATGTACCTTGGCGCCTTTTTCCATCAATGCACGTCCCAACCGCAGGATGATGTCGTAGGCATACTCGTCTTCGTGCAATTCCCGGTTACCTGCTTTCCCGATGGCTCCGGGATCGGGACCTCCGTGCCCGCTGACCAGATACAAGCAAGCACCGTCTAACTCATGGGAACGGACGGATACGTTTTGGTATGACGGGCCGAAAAGCGGTTCTACGACGCTGGTCTTACGGCTGCCTGCCCGCGCTTTTTTCCCGGACTTCTTACCGGTGGGAAGCCGATAACTACGTCCCAGTATCAAGCCTCCGTCACGGGTCAGTTTCCCTTTGTTGATTTCCAGAAACTCCTTTTGGGCTGCACGGGAAGTGTAGCCAAAACGTTGAAGAAATGTCGATACGCCTTCTCCGTTTTTAGGTTTGGCGCGTTCTTGGGCGTATAAAGTCGATGTCAGGCAGCAACTCGTCCAAAATGCAAAGAGGAAAAGTTTACGGATGTTCATGTTCACAAAGATAATGCAAATCGAATGCAAAATCTTAAGCTTGCTTGAATATTTTGCCGTGATACAACCTATTTTATGAAAAGATATGTTTTTGTGGATATGCGTACTGAAAAAAGCTGCCGGTAACCGGAGGGGTACGAAAAAAGCACATTCCCCCCTTTTCGGGATGGAATGTGCCGGATCCGGATTTGCAGTTTTTTCTGTTTAGTCATCCATATCCATGTCAATGACATTGAATTGCTTGTCGAATTTGATTTCCCAGAAGTTGGACAGTTTCACTTCGTAGGTGTAACGGTCGCGCTCCAATTTGAGGATGGCAGCATTGGGATGGCTTTCTTTTACGAACTTTGTGATTTGGGCGGGAACGGCTTTCGTCGGTACGCTACTGCGTTTGCAATCCAATTCTGTCCATTCGCCGTTCTTGTCGAACTCAACCCCGTTGCCGTTGACAAACACGACATCGTAGCTCGTGTCCAAGAATCCTTTCTCCATTTTGGTGAATGCCACCTTTTCCGTGGGGAAGTTCTGTTTGATGAAAGTCTGTGCTTTAGCAGGCAGCTTGTCGAATGTGATGGGTTTGTCGTTGTCGGCCTGAGCGACTTGTAAAGTGAATACACTCAGCAGTAAGAATAATAACTTTTTCATAATGTTCATTTTTTGAAAGTTAGACATTTGTTTCTTTTTGATGATACAAAGTAAAGGATTGATTCTGGAAAGAAATGGGAAAACAAACGGCAGGAGTGTTAAACTGTGTAAAATAAAATATCCCCGTCCTTTGGAGTAGAGGGCGGGGATATGGGTATATGCGGTAGTAACCAAACGCTTAGCGCATATCTTGATATTTGATTTCGTCTTTGTCGCTGTATTTCAAGTTCTCGCCGGCCATTCCCCAAATAAAGCTATAGTTGCTGGTTCCGGCAGCAGCGTGGATGCTCCATTCTGGCGAAGTGATGGCTTGCTCATTGTGTAACCATACGAGGCGTTCCTCTTTCGGCTCGCCCATCAAATGGCAGATGGCGTTGCCGTCGGTTACGTTGAAATAGAAGTAAGCTTCCATCCGGCGTGTGTGCGTGTGTGCGGGCATCGTGTTCCACACGGAACCCGGAGCCAGTTCCGTGAGTCCCATTTGCAGTTGGTTCGTGCCGCCGCCTTTCACTTTCTCCAAAACGTCTTTTACGATTAACTGGTTGACCACACGGTCGTTGCTTTCTTCCATCTTGCCGTAATGGTCGGAGATGCCCAATACATATTTCTTGGGGTTGGCTTTCTGTAACTTTGCATCAGTCGTGATCAACTGGGTGATGAACTGCTTGTATGCGGGAGCCGAGTTGATGTAGAATTTGGCCGGTTTGGCCGGGTCGTTGCTCTTGAAGGTAACTTCTTTGTTGCCGCAGCCTACGTAGAGAGCCTCTTTGTATTTCATTTCGTATGCTTTGCCGTCTACAGTTACCACACCGTCTCCACCGACATTGATTACGCCCAATTCCCGGCGTTCCAAAAAGTAGGTGATTTCCGGTCCGAGTTCATGGAACTTCTCCAGTTTCAGAACCTTGTTTACCGGCATCACTCCACCGTAAATCAGACGGTCGTAGAGGGTGTACGTGAGGTTGATTTCATCCGGAGCCATGACTTTGTCCATCATGAAGGCACTGCGCAGGCGTTCGGTGTCGTAGTGCTTGACATCCTGCGGATGGCAGGCGGTCTGTACTTTGTAGTTCATTTGGGCATTTGCCGAAAGTGCGCCGAGGCCGAGGCAAAGAGCCAATGCAAATCTTTTCATTTTCTTTCTGTTTTTGATTATGTGATGTTAGATTCAAATGCGTGGTATGCGTCCGCGTCTTAGTACTTCTTGCGGACGATGGCACGGCGGTTGAGGACAGCCAGTCCGAGCGTGCAGACCACGAGGACGGCCGGACCCACATATTTCACCGTGTGTGTCAGGTGGAAGATGACCCATGCCAGCGGACTGGAGGCAAAGTCGAGCGCGCCGCCCTCGAAACCTTCGGGGATGGCCACGGCCGTGTCCTTCGTGATGTTGAACACATCGTGTGCCGCACTGGTGAAGTAGGGCGCGAGGTTCGTCACGAAATACAGCCCGATGACCATCAGGATAAGTCCGATGATGAACGTCTTCACCACATTGCCGTTCGTGATGGGCAGGATGATGGGGAACACGTAGAACATGCCGGCCAGCGAAGCCAAAGGCAGGAACTGGTTGCCCGGCAGGACAACGGCGAGGAACAGCGTGACGGGGATGAGCAGCAACGATACGACGAGCGTAGTCGGGTGGCCGATGACCAAGGCCGGGCTCATGCCGATGTGAAGGCCTGCATTCTCACCGAATTTGCGGGCAATCATCTGGCGCGTGGCATCGGAGATGGGGCGCAGGCCTTCGATGAACAGTCCCGTGATGCGGGGAATCAGCTCCATGACGGCTCCCATCTTGATACCCAGTCCGAGGATACCCGGAATGCCGTCCACCAATTCCTGCCCGTTCTTGCAGGCCAGTGCGCCGATGCCGCATCCCACCAATACGCCGAGGAAGAGCGGTTCGCCCAGGATGCCGAATTTCTTTTCATGCCTTCTGCGTCGATATACAGTTTGTTGAACCCCGGAATCAGGTCGAGCGCCTTGTTGATGAGGATGGCGAAAGGCATGAATCCTTGGCAGAAAGGCTGCGGGATGGAGATGCCATCCATCTTATCGTAGAATTTCTGGAATTTCGGAGCCGTATAGTCGGCAGCTATCAGCGTCAGGATATAACAGATGACGGCGGCGAAGAAACCCCATGCGATGTTGTCCATCGTGTAGTAGACCATCGCGCCGATGAAGGCGAAATGCCAATAGTTCCACAGGTCGATGTTGACGGTCTTTGTCGTTTTGGTGAGGAGCATCAGGATGTTCACTCCGAGGCATACGGGAATGATGAATGCGCCTACCGACGTGTTATAAGCCACGGCGGCTGCAGCAGGCCATCCCATGTCGAACACTTCGAGGTTGAGGTCGTAAATCTCCACCACTTTCGAGAGCGAAGGACTGAGGCTGCTGGTGAGCAACGCCGTAATGACCGACAATCCCACGAAGCCGACACCCACGTAAAGGCCGCTTTGTAAGGCTTTTCCGAACTTGATTTTGATACAGACGCCCAGTATGGTAAAGATAATGGGCATCATGACTGCGGCCCCGAGGCCGATGATGTAACCGAATACAGCTTCCATATTCCTAATTTTCTTGGTATTAATTCGTAAATGATTAGGTGCGGCAAAATTAAATAAAACTATTGGTAACGCAAACAGAATTGAGAAAAAAAAGATGGGAAAGGGAAAATAAGGCGGACGAGGCAGGACGTGAAGTGCTGACAATATGTCAGCCTTTTACGCATAATCGACGGGTCGTAAAAGGCTCAAATAGAGAGGAAATGTTAAATTCAAATCGGGATAAGTCCCGTTTTATGTATTTATGACGCATTTCTTTTGAATTCGGGGTTTCAATCTCCTGAGATTGGAATTTCGTTTGGCTGAAAGCGGAAAAAGTTTTGGCGTAGAAAAAAATGGAGTTGTCCGCTTGGCGGCCGGAAACGGTCTTCCGTGCGGCGGAAAAGGGGGCGGTAAACGGTGTAAAAGGGAGGGCAGAAGAGCCTTTCTTGATTTATCTGACGGATTTCCGTGCGCCAAATCCTCATGCTTTTTGTCACGGGAAAAGGCTGGCGGATGTCATTGGTATGCGGGGCATGCCGCATGGCGGTGTGGAGAGGGTGTCTTTTTGTAAGCGAAAACCTTGCTTCCGGTTGCGGAAAGTAAAAACGTCGGCTTGAAATGCCGACGTTTTTTGTCACCTCGCCCGAATACGGAGGCGTATAAGCGATTCTTATGCCATCAAGACTGACATTTTGTCAGACGAAACATTCCGGTTCGCGGCGTGCACTGAAGTTCTGGTGCAACATGGCAGTATAAGGGGTGTCGAAAGTGCGTCCGCCTACGGGGCAGAACTTGACGCAAGCACAGCATTTGGTGCACAAGTCCGCACGGGTGGCAGAGCGTCCGTCGGCTATGGTGATGGCACCGGTGGGGCACCAGTCCACGCATTCTCCGCAACCGTAGCAGTTGTCATTCACTACCGGGGCCTGCGGTGTGGAGGGGCCAAGGGTCTTGTAGGGTACGTTGCCCTTCATCGCGGGCGCGGTCACAAGGTTTTCCAACGGGCTGTCGTAGGTCAGGGCGAAGTCGCGTGCATCCGTGGCCGGAGGGTTTTGCAAGTCCAGTTGGCGCAACAGGCTGCCGTATGCCTGCGCCCCGAAAGCGGCGGCCTTCTGCAAGTCGGCGGCATCAGGGCGGCCTTCGGCAATGGGCATGCCTGGGCGGCTGTAGGAGTGTTCGCCCACGAATGCCGCGCCGCAGAGGGGCGTGAACCCTTGGGCGTGCAGGAGGTCGCGGAGCTGTACCAAGGCATCCTCGTAGTCGCGGTTGCCATAGACCACCACCGGGATGGCGATGCTGTTTTCCGCCCGCAGGCGGGCGATGCGCCGGACGGCTACCGGGGCCACAAGTCCCCCGTAGACGGGGGCGGCCACGATGCAGATGGCATTGCGTACCGCAATGGGCATGCCGGCGGGGTTGGTGGTCAGGTCGATTTCCTCACGGCGTGCGATGCGCGTGCCGTCGGCGATGGCGCGTGCGATTTTCATCGAAGTGTGCGTGGGCGAGAAGTAGGCCACACAAAGCTTGTCTAACTGCATGGTTTCCTCCTTCCTTTACATTTCCGAGATTTTGTAACCCTCTCCGGCCAACGCGGCCTGTAATTCTTCCAAGGGAATCACGTCTCCTGAGTATTCGATGACGGCCACGGGAGGGTCTAAGGTGACAATGGCGTTCACGCCCTTGATGTTGTTCAATGCCTTTTCCACATGTGCGCGGCAATGGTCGCACATCATGCCTTCCACTTTATATTCTTTCTTCATTTTTGCATAGAATTTTGAAATTTCGGTTTCTTCATGTTGTAGCCTGACCCGTTTCAGCCGCAGGCTGTTCGTCACGACGCATACGCTGCTCATGGCCATGGCCGCCCCGGCTATCATCGGGTTGAGCAGGAAGCCGCAAAGGGGGTAGAGAACCCCGGCGGCTATGGGTATTCCTATTATATTATAGATGAAAGCCCAGAACAGGTTCTGCCGGATGGTGCGCACGGTGCGTGCGGACAGCCGTATGGCATCCGGAATCTTGGACGGGTCGGACGAGATAATCGTCATTTGCGCCACGTCCATGGCGATGTCGCTGCCCCGTCCCATGGCGATGCTCAGGTCGGCTTGGGCCAAGGCGGCACTGTCGTTGATGCCGTCGCCCACCATGGCCACCTTCCGTCCGGCACGCTGTAGCTTTTCGATGAAGGCTACCTTGTCTTTCGGGGTTGCTTCTGCCTGGTAATAGAAGGTGCCGATAGCGGTGGCCACGTTGCCTACCGCGTAGGAACTGTCGCCCGACAATATACATGCTTTTATGCCCATTTCGTCCAGTTCCGCCACGATGCCGATTGCCGTTTCTTTGATACGGTCGCCTATGGGCATGACGGCAAGCACCTCCTTTTCATTGGCAAAATAGACGATGGTGGCTCCCGTTTTGTTCATCCAATCGGCCATCTCGTTCAGTCTTTGGCTGACGCTGATGTGGTGTTCGTCAATCAGGCGGCGGTTGCCTACGAAGTACGTCTTGCCGCCATGGCATCCTTTCACGCCCCAACCCGTGATGCTCTTGAAACCGGTGATGGGGACTTCCCGTCCCTGGATGTGCTTCACGATGGCTTCTGCCAAAGGATGTTCCGAACGTTTTTCGATGCTGTAAAGGATATCGGACAAATTTGCCGCACCGTCTTCTTCCCAGAAGATACCCGAGACGATAGGGTGCCCTTCGGTGAGCGTGCCCGTCTTGTCCAATACGACGGTGTCTATTTTCCGCGCGGTTTCCAAGCTTTCAGCGTCTTTGATGAGGATGCCGTGTTCGGCTGCCTTGCCGATGCCCACCATGATGGCTGTCGGCGTGGCCAGTCCAAGCGCACAGGGACAGGCGATGATGAGCACGGTGACCAAAGCCAGCAGGCCGTGCGTGAAACCGTCCGACGGGGCGAGTACCCACCACAAGGCGAATGAAAGGAGGGCGATGCCGATGATGGCCGGTACGAATATGGCCGCGATGCGGTCTACTAACCGTTGCACAGGGGCTTTGCTGCCTTGCGCGTCCTGTACCATGCGGATGATGTGAGCCAGTACGGTGTCGGCTCCTACTTTTTCGGCACGGAAACGGAACGCCCCCCTTTGGTTGATGGTGCCTGCGAAAACGTGTGCCCCTTCGCGTTTGGCTACGGGCGCAGGCTCGCCGCTCAGCATGCTTTCGTCGACGTACGAACTGCCCGAGACGATGGTGCCGTCCACGGCAATCCGTTCGCCGGGACGGACGGAGACGGTTTGCCCCCGTTGCAGGTTGTCGATGCTGATTTCATGTGTTTCTCCACGGTCGTCCACGATGGTGACCGTACGGGGTTGCAGCCCCATGAGCTTGCGGATGGCCGTCGATGTGTTGCCCTTGGCCCTTTCTTCCAAGAGTCGTCCCAGCAGGATAAAGGCGATGATGACGCTCGCCGCTTCGAAATAGACGTGTGGTTCTACGCCCCGTGCCGTCCAGAATTCCGGGAAGAGCATGTTGAATAGGCTGAAGACGTAGGCAATGAGCGTGCTGTTCGACACCAAGGTGTCCATATTGGCCGTGCCGTGCCGCAGTTGCCGCCAGGCGTTGCGGTGGAAATCCCGTCCCAACCAGAGGACGACGGGGGTGGACAATGCCCATGAGATGAGGTCGGCGTATGGCATGTGCATGAAAAACATGCCGATGACGGCCACGGGCAGGGCGAGGATGATGGCCCAGACGGTGCGTTGCCGCAAGCGTCGGTACTTCTCGTCGTGCGCCTGTTCCGCCCGGTCTTCCAACAGTTTGCGGTCATCGCCCACCAACAGATCGTAACCCGCAGCCTGCAAAGCCGCTTTCAGTTGTTCGGGGCTGCATTGTGCCGTGTCGTATTCCACGGTAGCCGTGGCCGCCGCGTAGTTGACGGAGGCCGTGCGCACCCCCGGTTGTCCGTTGAGGGTCTTGTCCACCCGTGCGGCGCAGGCGGCGCAACTCATCCCCAATACGGGGAACGTCCTTTTTTCTATGTGTTCTTGGTTCATCTTGCTTGTCTTTTTCCGCAAAGATAATGCAAATAAGCATAGGGGCGAGGATATTTGTCGTATCTTTGCGCTTCTAAGACATAAAAATATGAAGAACGGATTGTTGGAAGCCGGATGTGACCCGATGGGGCAGGCCATCCGTGACTATTATGAGACAGGCAGGGCCGGTCGCCTGCGGGTGTTCTCCCCGCAGTTTGACGAGGACGAGATGCCGGTCGGCACGTTGTTCCGTGAAGAGGAGGATATGCCGCCATTGGAACGGAAAGCTTTGGACTTGTGTCGCGGGCGGGTATTGGATGTCGGTGCCGGGGCGGGCTGCCACAGCCTGGCCTTGCAAAGGCGCGGGTTAGACGTGACGGCGGTGGACATCTCGCCGTTGTCGGTGGACGTGATGCGTCGGCGTGGGGTGAGGCAGGCTTGGGAGGCGGATGTCTTCGACGAGGCTTTCGCCGGATGTTACGATACGGTGCTGATGCTGATGAACGGTTCCGGCATCATCGGGCGGTTGGAACGCATGCCCTTGTTTTTCCGGCGCATGAAGCAACTGTTGGCACCCGGCGG
>OHEI01000879.1_pt1 | contig 11036 bp, 6 predicted proteins | sample 1567241 | NCBI WGS metagenome assembly OHEI01 (sample SAMEA3879565, study PRJEB24766) | human gut metagenome | biome: human-associated habitat; feature: feces | place: USA | collected 1985/1987 | reverse complement strand
ACCGCGTGTCCGTGGGCATCACCGTCCGCTACGAGAACACCGACACGGGCGCGCAGTCCGAGTACGGCATCGTGGGTGCGGGCGCGGACGAAGCCGACCCCGACGAAGGCCGCATTTCCAGCGAATCCCCGATTGGCGCTGCCCTGCTGGGCAAGACCGTCGGCGATATTGTGGACGTGGAAATTCCGCGCGGCACGCTGCACCTGCGCATTGTGGACATCCATCGCTGATTTGTCCGATTTTCGCATCGGACTTGTGCGCAGGAGGTTTCGCCTCTGCGGAGGCGAGCCGGGGGCATGAAAACAGACGAAGTCTGCCCCGGCACCCCTTCGGGTGCGCATTTCCCTACTTTGATTTAATAACAGGAGTGGAATCTACTCATGGCTGATTATCCCGTAACGCCCCATACTCCGGCGCTGTCGGAGCAGGAAATTATCCGCCGCCAGAAGCTGCAAAGCCTCATCGACGCGGGGCAGAACCCCTATGCGGTCACCCACTTTGACGTCACCCACCATTCCAAGGAGATTACCGACAACTTCGAGTCGCTCGAAGGCAAGACGGTCTCTCTGGCGGGCCGCATGGTCTCCCGCCGCGTGATGGGCAAGGCGTCCTTTGCGCACCTGCTGGACGCGCAGGGCGAAATGCAAATTTACGTCACCCGCGACGATTTGGGCGAGGATGCCTATGCCGCATTCAAGAAGGACGATTTGGGCGACATCATCGGCGTGTCCGGCACGGTGTTCTGCACCAAGACCGGCGAAGCGTCCATCCACGTCAAGTCCCTGACGCTGCTGTGCAAGTCCTTGAAGGTGCTGCCGGAGAAGTTCCACGGGCTGGTGGATACCGACCTGCGCTATCGCCAGCGCTATGTGGACTGCATCGTCAACCCCGAAGTGCGCGACACGTTCCGCAAGCGCAGCCGCATCATCGCCGCCGTGCGTGAGTTCCTCGACGGCCGCGGCTATCTGGAAGTGGACACGCCCGTGCTGCACACGGTGGAAATCGGCGCATCCGCGCGTCCGTTCCGCACGTTCCACAACGCGCTGGGAATCCCCATGTTCCTGCGCATTGAGACGGAGCTGTACCTGAAGCGCCTGATTGTCGGCGGCTTCGAGCGCGTGTACGAAGTCGGCAGAATCTTCCGCAACGAGGGCATGGACGCGACCCACAACCCGGAGTTCACGTCCGTGGAAACGTATCAGGCGTACGCGGATTACAACGAAATCATGGAGATGGTCGAGCAGCTCTACGAGTTTGTGGCGCTCAAGACCCTCGGCACGACTGACGTGACCTATCAGGGGCAGGTCATCCACCTGAAAGCGCCGTGGAAGCGCATCACGATGGCGGATTCCGTCAAGGAAGCGTGCGGCGAGGACTGGACGACGTGGCAAAGCGACGAGGAAGCCCGCGCCATCTGCGACAAGCGCAACGTGCATGTCGAGAAGGACGCGACGAAGGGCGACTGCCTGGCTGCGCTGTTCGACGAGTATGTGGAAGCGAACCTGATTCAGCCGACGTTCATCACCGATTATCCGGTGGAAATCTCCCCGCTTGCCAAGCGCAAGCCGTCCAACCCGGCGCTGACCGAGCGCTTTGAGTTCTTTATCACCGGCCACGAAATGGGCAACGCCTTCACCGAGCTCAACGACCCGATGGATCAGTACGAGCGCTTCAAGGCGCAGGCGGAAAAGCGCGCCAACGGCGACGACGAGGCCGACATGATGGATGAGGACTTTGTCCTGGCCCTGGAATACGGCATGCCGCCTACCGGCGGCCTGGGCTTCGGTATCGACCGCTGCGCCATGATGCTCTGCGGCACCGACTCCATCCGGGATGTGATCCTGTTCCCCACAATGAAGACCCTGGAACCAAAGCGGGCTGAAAACAAAGCCGAAAAAGCAGCGGTAAATGGTTCTGCAGAGGCTGCAACCGTGTCCGCGCCAAGCGTACAGATTGATCTTTCCAAGGTGAAAATCGAGCCTTTGTTTGCAGATGATGTAGACTTTGAGACATTCAGCAAGTCTGATTTCAGAGTGGTTAAGATCGAAGCCTGTGAGGCAGTGCCGAAGTCCAAGAAGCTCCTGAAATTCACACTGAATGACGGAACAGACCGGAAACGCACCATTTTAAGCGGTATTCACGAGTATTACGAGCCGGAAGAGCTGGTTGGTAAGACCTGTGTGGCAATCACAAACCTGCCGCCGAGAAAGATGATGGGTATTGATTCCGAGGGTATGCTGATTTCCGCAGTGTACGAGTATGACGGACGGGAAGGCTTAAATCTTTTGATGCTGGATGACAGTATTCCGGCAGGAGCAAAGCTGTACTAAAGAGGTCATTTACTACAAAAAATCGCGTTACTACAACTTTTCTACAACTTTTGCGCGAGACCCTACGAAACCGGATGAAGCAATATGAAAGGCGGATCTGCTTATAAAATGCAGATTCGCCTTTCTTTTTACATCAGCTTCATGTTCACACTAATGTTTTTTGCCTTCTCCTGCATATTCTCTTGTGTGATATGGGTGTAGATGTCCATTGTAGTAGAGAAATCGGCATGCCCCATGACTTGCTGAATGAATTTAACATCGTTGGTGCTTTCGCAGAGCCGGGTACAGAAGGTGTGCCGCAAGTTGTGAACACTAAAATGAGGGAGCAGATCCGGTTCACGGTCTTCCAGTTCAGCCTGATCCATTTCCTCCATGTTGTAAGTTACGCTGATTCTCTCAATCGCCCGATTGATATTGTGGGCGCTCATGAATGAGCCGGTTCGGTTGCGGAAAACAAAACCGTGAACTCCTCCTAACACCAGTTGATCGTCTGGATACAATGCGTCGATGGTTTCAATCTGGAGGCGAAGCTGCTCGGCCACCTCTGGATAGAGGATAGGGATAATTCGTGTACCGCTCTCAGTTTTGGGAGTGGTAATGTGAAATCCGGCTTTTCCGTCAATGACCCGGTAGATTAAGTTGTGGTTGACGGAGATTGTGTTTTCGCTCAAGTTAATATCGCTTTTGGTAATGCCGGTACATTCTGCTACACGCATTCCTGTTCCAAGGAGCACAGTCATGATGGGGAGCCAATGGCTGTATGTAGGGGACTTGGCAATAAAACGCAGGAAATTCTGCTGTTGCGTTTTAGTGAGTGCGATCCGCCGTTTAGGCTTTGGAGCGCTGCCATCCGTCTTGAGCTTGCGGTAAATGCCCTTGCTGGGATTTTTGCGGATGTAATCGTCGTCCACGGCCATTTCAAGCGTAGGGTGAACAATGGTGTTGATGCTCTCCAGTGAGTTGATAGCAAAGCCGTGTTTCAGCAGTTTGGTATAAAACGCGAGAATATCACTTCTGTGGATTTGTGGCAGAGGCATGTTAGCGAAAGGCTCTTCTTTCACATAGAAGTCCCACAGGTAAAGATAATTTGCTCTGGTAGAGGGCTTCAGTTTGATGTTGTTATTCATGTAGACCTTGAACATATCATTCAGGGTAAGCTTCATGGCTTCCTGAGTACGGATGCCATCATCCTTATCTTTGTTGATCTGCTTTTCTTTGACACGAAGACTTGCGAGATCGGAGTCGTAAAGATATTTCTTTTTAGTGCCTAATTTGTAGACATACATATAGCTGCCATCTGCCCGTTGTGTTTCTCCGGGCCGAAGATTTCGCCCTTTGTTGTCTTTTCTCACTTTTGCCATTACTGGTACCTCCTGATTATAAAAGTGTAGTGCGCCTTACTGGCATGGTTATTTAGCCGGAAATATCATAAAGATATTCTTTGATACGCTGGACACTCCATAGGACACGGGTGTTCATGGTAATGCGTGCATTGGCAAGATCCCCAATCTGTACTGCAGTGTGCCTTCCACAGCACAACAGTTTGCAAAGGGTATCGGTATCAACAGCCAAGCACTGCTCCGGCGGTAGGTCATTCGGTTTTCTTTTCTCCATAATCGTCCTCCTTTTTTCGATTACAATGATCCCTTACGATTTGTAGAAGAAGGTTTTCAACAAAAACAATGAAAACGGTCTTGAGGTCAGGAAGTATTGAAATAACAAAAGAACTCTAATGGGGCCATTTCCTACGCCAGAACGGTTCTGCCGTGTATTTCAGGCTGCTGCTGTGCAACACTTCGATTATGGGCGCGCTTCTGTGGTCATCGCACACTGTCCAGAATTCCTGTATAACTCCCCATAGAGGTTATGAACTTGTCAAGGTACTAAAAGAGCGTAGGGATCATCCGGTATTACCAAATGATCCGATACATCCTATAAATAGGCGGGGAAGAAAGAACTTCTGCAAAGAGGAAAGAAAATTTAAAGAAAATCCAAAAATCAATATATAGAATGTTTGAATTGACAAGCACTATATATTGTGTTAGAATTGCAATGTAATTGATTTTTGTGCGTTGCCCGTCAGGGTACACAGGCTTTAGGGCTTGTGTTGCGGAGTAATGACTGCATTGCACACGCTGTTAATTTTGTACTTGTGTCAGTAGTATCACTGCGCCTTTTCAGGCCGGTATATTGCTGGCTTTTTTTATTTTACGGGATTTACCCACCCTTGCGAGAATGACATCGGTTCATAGGCAACTATGGACGCCAGGCTTTATGCCGTCTGTCATTCTCGCTTTTTTATTGCCTGTAAGCCTGAAAGGGCTTTAAGGATAAATCAAAACTGAGAAAGGCAGGTCATGTACATGAATGTGAAGCAGAAAAGAAAGCAGAATGGTCGGCGGGTCAAGCCGGCACACTCCACGGACTGGAAGATGAAGAGACAGGCAGTATCTTCGCTCCGGCCCCAAAATGTTGCACCAATGGCGAGGGCAGTTATTTTGCCCCGAAGATCACGAAGGGGGATTTGATATGTCTGGCAGCAATAGTGCTGAACGAAAGCGGCATGAACCGCTGGTGCTGGTAGAAACGGCAGATCTTTCAGAAGAAGAATGGCTGGATTACCGGCGCCGTGGAATCGGCGGCAGCGATGTATCAGCAATCTTTGGCACTTCTCCATTCCGGACAGCCAGGGATCTGTACTACGACAAACTGAACATAGCGTCAGTGGAAGATGATGAGGGCAACTGGGTTGCCATGGAAATGGGGCATTTGCTGGAGCCTCTGGTAGCAAAGATATTCGAGCGGAAAACCGGATATCGGGTCTACCAAATCAAAAAGATGTTCCAGCACCCACAGTATCCTTGGATGCTGGCTGATGTGGACTACTTTGTGGAACTGCCGGATGGCACCACAGCGATCCTTGAGATCAAGACCACAAACTATAATGCCAGAGATAACTGGTGGATGAATGGGAAGGAGACTGTTCCAGTCTACTATGAATCTCAGGGGCGTCATTATATGGCAGTAACGGATCTTGACCGATGTTTCTTTTGCTGCCTGTATGGTAACAACGAGGAGGAAGTTATTATCCGGGAGGTCAAGCGTGATTTCGAGTATGAGGCTGAGATGGTCTTTTTGGAGCAGTATTTCTGGGAAAACCATGTGCAGCGCCATGTGCCGCCGCCCTATACAGAAAGTGGGGCCTTGATTATTGAGAGCGCACGCAAACACTTTGGCCCGGCAGATAAAAATGCCCCGGCCGTTGCACTTGACCTGGATATGACTGCAAAACTTATGCAGTATTTGCGGCTTCTGGATGAAAAGAAAAATGCAGAGGTGTACTCCAAAGAAATCGACAAGGATATTCAGCGTCTGAAGGCGCTGTTGATTGCGGAAATGGGTACCAGCTGTACTGCGATCTGTGAGCAGGAGGGCGTGAACTATACGGTTACCTATACCCCTGTTCGCAAGTCCATCATCGACAAGGATAACCTGCTTCGGTTGAAACTGGAGCATCCGGATATTTACGAGCAGTTTGTTACAGTATCCGAATCCAGACGGTTCAGTGTTAGAGCCTCGATTATGGAGGCCGCTTAGTGAGGTGAAAAAAGGATGAATTGTATTGGAACCTACGACGGGACGATTTTTTATAATCCTGCCAATAAGTTTTGTATCGTCAGTGTAAAGACCGCAGACCAGAGCGTGCCTGCCGAGGCCAGGTCAAACAGACGGTACAAAGACCATTTGATCCGCTTTACAGCTGTGGGGTATGAGATTCCACGGACAGATGCGGTAGAGCTGGAACTGGATGGTGAATGGACAAAGGGCAAGTATGGTGTCCAACTCCAGGTGGAGCAGTGGCGTGAAATTGTGCCCAGAACAAAAAACGGCGTAGAGGGCTATCTTGCCTCCGGGCTTATCAAAGGGATTGGTCCTAAAACTGCCGCAGACATTGTGGAGCGGTTCGGTGTGGCCACACTGGATATTCTGGAACACCAGCCGGAGCGGCTGTTGGAGATCCGGGGCATTACGGAAAATAAATTGGAGGACATCAAAGCTTCTTATGCAGAAAACCGTATGCTCCAAGGAATTATGACCTTGCTGGCACCGTTTAAGATTACTCCCAAGACGGCATTGAAAATATATCAATATTTCGGCCCAACCAGCGTAGAGATTTTGGAAAAGAGCCCATTCGAGCTTTGCCAGATCTCCGGCTTTGGATTTCGGCGGGTAGATGCAATCGTACAAAAGAGCGGGGGCGATCTCCATGACCCCATGCGTATCAAAGGGGCTGTCTTTTGTGCGCTGGATGAGGGCAAGAGTAAACGAGGCCATCTGTACATCAGTTCTGAAGAACTGGAGAAATCAGCGCTGAAACTGCTCAATGAGAAGATACCTGTACCGGAGCTTCGCCTGCATCAGCAGGAAGTCAGGGATATGATGCAGGAAATGATCCTGAATGGAGCAATCGTTTCCGTGAAGGATAATATCTATCTTCCCAGAGTGTTTGCCCAAGAGGATGAAACGGCGCGCCGGATCGCCCAGCGTCTGGTCACCCAGATGCCAGTAGAGCATATTGCGCCGGTGCTGGAACAGGTCAAGGTTGAAATGGGACTGCGCCTGTCTGCACAGCAGGAGGCTGCGGTCTATGCAGCATTTAGGCATGGCTTGTCAGTGATTACGGGTTCTCCTGGTACTGGTAAAACAACAGTGCTGCGGACGATACTTGAGGTTTACCGGCGGCTGCACCCTGATGGCAAAATTGCTCTTATGGCGCCTACCGGTCGGGCAAGCCGCAGGATGTCGGAGAGTACCGGCTTTGAGGATGCCCGAACATTACACAGTGGTCTGGGACTGACCAGTGAAGAGGATGAGGGTAGCCGGAACAGAAAGTCAGAGCCACTGTCGGCCGATTTAATCATTGTGGATGAGTTTTCCATGGTGGATATGTGGCTTGCCGAGAAATTCTTTGAGCGCATGAAGGCAAATGCCAGAATCGTACTGGTAGGCGACCCAGATCAGCTTCCCAGCGTAGGAGCCGGAAATGTTTTCCGTGAGATCATCGAGACCCAAATCGTCCCGGTAACGGTGCTGGATCAGATTTTCCGTCAGTCGAAGGACAGTCTGATTGCCTATAACGCCAAATTTATCAACGAGGGCAATACCAAACTGTTTTATGGACCGGACTTTGTTTTCGTGTCTGGTGATAGTCAGGAAGACACCGCTGAAAAGATTACAGAACGGTATTGTTTGGAGATACAGGAGAGTGGCATTGAGAATGTGCAGATTCTTTCACCTTTCCGTTCAGAAGGCGCCGCGTCGTCGGAACAGCTGAATGAGACCATTCGTGAATTGGTCAACCCATTCCGCTCTGCGGAGGAGGAAATCAAGTTCGGTCCCAGGATATTCCGGGTCAATGACCGCATCATGCAGACCAAGAACACAGAAAAGGTATCTAATGGTGATTTGGGTTTCATCCGGTATATTAAGGACACTGACCAGGGCAAAAAGATCGGCATGGATTTTGGTGCTGGCAGGACGCTGGAATATGGCGTAGATGATTTGAGCAATGTGGATCTGGCTTATGCTACTACGATCCACAAGGCTATGGGCTCTGAGTATGAGACCGTTATTATGCCGCTGCTCAAAGCGCACACTATCATGATGTATCGTAATCTGCTCTACACTGGAATCACGCGCGCTAAAAAGCGGGTGGTGCTGATTGGGCAGAAACAGGTATTGTTTATGGCAATCCATCGTAATGAGATCGGCAAGCGGAATACGCTGCTGGGTATGCGTATTCAGATGTATTTCAAAGCCTACGCAAAGAAAGCCGGTATCCCCATTCCGGCTGCGTTGGAAGAACAATTAAAGAATGCAAGTTAAAAAAGAGAGGTCAGGTGCAGAAATGGCACTTGGCGTCTCCTATTTTTATGTCAGAAAGGAGTTTCCAACATGAACGAAAAAAGTAATCCGATGCCTATGATGTACAAAACAATTCCGGCAGTGGCAGAACTGAACAAGGTGCCGGGCTTTGACCCGCTCAAATTTCTGCGCCATAAGGTGTCCAGAAAGACCAATGAGGAAATGCTGCAGTTGGAATTGCCTTATCAGAAACTGTGGTTCCGTCTGCGTCACCCACAGGGCCGCATGAAACTGACTACCCTGCGGATCACGGAACAGCTTGCGATTATGGAGGCCAGAGTCTATCTGGACCGCAGTGATGCAGAGCCCATCAGCAGTTACATCTCGCAGCACAGTGCAGAAGAAGGTACTGACTATGTACAGGCTGCCCAGGATGAGGCATTGAGTGCTGCGCTGTCGGATGCCGGTTTCGGTCTGCAGTTTGCCGATGTTGCTGTTGACAGTACGGGCAAGGTGTTTGGAAGCAGTATTCCGCTTTCCGGGACGGCTCCTATCCAGCAACCGATGCCAAATGCGGCGCAGAGGCCCGTAGAAGCCCCTGGAGCGGCGCTGCGGCAATCTGGCGGGGAAGTTCATGCCCGTCCGGAAAGAGCGCCTCAGAACGCCGTAGAGGGCCGTAATGCTCCTGCTCGTCCGGCGCCTATTCAGAAACCTGCGGCAAAGCCGGTTCAGAATGAACAGCCCCCGGTTTCTCCGGTACAGCCCACTGTCCAACAGATGGTTGCAGAAGAGAAGGAGAATATGGATACACTGCCTGCCGGCAAGGTAGAGGAGAATGCTCCCAATATGGAGCTGCCGGTACCGAGCCGCGAGGTTACATTGGATAGCAGTCCAAAACAGGATGATGCGTCTGAGCAGCCGGCCGCCTCCGTATTCCAATCGGATGAACCGGAAGAACTGCCTGTGGCGCCCGTTGTCCAACAGGAAGCACCCGATCAGCCTGTGGCGCCTTCTTATACGGAGAGCACTCCGGTAGAAGACATCTTGAAGGTAATGACCTTTGAAGAAGCGCAGAATGTGGTGGTGGATAGCGGTCTGAGCAAAGGAAAGACCATGGCAACTGTTGCCAAGGAGCGTCCGGTGAGTCTGAAATTCTACCTCACCCCAGGCAACAAGAGCACCAACAATATCGTTCGTGCTGCGGCGCAGATCATGCTCGATGGTATGGCCGCACAGAAAGCCGGATGATAAGCAGCCCCATCTATGGGGCCAAGAAGGGAGGGAGAACAGATGGACTCATATCTAGGAGATTTTCCGTTCGGTATTATGGATGTAGTGGAACTTCTACATCTACGAATCAGACGCCGACAGGCAAACAGTGTATATGTGGATTGCCCGTTTTGTGGTGACCGCCGCGGCAAGATGAATGTGAATTTCGTCAAAAATGTCTGGCGGTGCAATTATTGTGATGAGCATGGCGGTATGCTTGCGCTTTATGCGCGGCTAAACAATACGACTACATCCGATGCGTATTGGGAAATAGGAGAAGCCCTGTGCAACGATTTTCACAGGGAACGGCCGAACTCTGGATATGAGATGGCAGGAAACCAGCAGGCTGGCACTGGGTCCCCGGTTTCGGGGACTCAGACCGACCTTGCAGGATATGAGAGGAGGGGCGAACTAAAAACAGTGCAGCAAGCAGAACGGGCCAGCGGACAGGAAATTCATCAAACGCTTTCGCTGCTGCTCGCTATGCTGCCTCTTCAGCCTGCCCACCGCAACCATCTGCACTCCCCAAAACGGGGACTGTCGGATGAACAGATCGACCGGATTGGGTTCAAGAGTACTCCACCCCCATTCCTTTGCCGATCCATTACCGAGCGGCTGATGAAACAGGGATGCAAGGTGGAGGGGGTGCCCGGCTTTTATCTGGATGACAGCGGGCGCTGGACCATGAACTTCTACCGAAAAAACGCAGGGATTTTGATTCCGGCTGTGGGATACGACGGTATGATACATGGCCTGCAGATACTTTTGGATAGTCCGCTCAAGCAAAAAGATGATCCACCGGATAAGTCAGGAGCCAAATACATCTGGTTTTCGTCCTCGTCCAAAAATATGGGTGTCACATCCGGGAGCCCGGTACATTTTATAGGAGATCCATCTGCTCGGGTGGTCTATGTCATTGAGGGACTGCTGAAAGCAGACATCTCGCACTGCCTGACAAACCGGACTTTTGCGGCGATTGCCGGCGCAAACAACACAAGCCAGTTGGATACGCTGTTTGCACTGCTGGCACAGAATGGCACTGAGGAGATCATTGAGGCTCATGATATGGATAAGTACAGTAACCAAATGACCTCCAACGGGGCATCTAAGATCTATCTGATGGCCCGGAAAAATGGAATGGCATGTCGTCAGCTGACCTGGAATCCGAATTATAAAGGGTTTGATGATTGGCAGCTTGCCCTTCGGGAGAAAGAACAGAAGGAAAAGGAGGTGCAGAGAATGAATTTTAAGCAGCAATATCTGTGCGGTAAGTGTGACTTTACCTATATAGATGGCTGCGTCGAGCTTTGGCACACCAGAGCGGAGAAAGATTTGGACCTGACAGAGTATCTGGGGCTGACAAAGGAAGAGTATCAGATATTTCTTGCTCAGGGCAATCAGGCGCTGAAGGATCTTCTGGACAGCCAGAGAGTTTTCCGGAGATTTTGCATTTACCAGCTTTGCCTGGGTGAGACACAGACGGTACCTTTCGCGTTCAAGCAACTGGATGCACTGCGTAAGGCTGGATATGAACAGCCGCCTGCCGCCGCCTATCAGACGGTATGGAGCGCA
>OHEI01000876.1_pt1 | contig 11052 bp, 10 predicted proteins | sample 1567241 | NCBI WGS metagenome assembly OHEI01 (sample SAMEA3879565, study PRJEB24766) | human gut metagenome | biome: human-associated habitat; feature: feces | place: USA | collected 1985/1987 | reverse complement strand
CAAATGCGGAAACATATTTCCCATTATCGAGACTATCGTGCGGGCACAACGTTGACGCTCCTCACGGTTTTCCAATGTGAGCGCATAATCCACCATTTCCTGAATGCCGCGCCCGTACTCCGGCATCGGTAATTTCTTGCGTTGGGTATTATATATCATTTACAAAAGTTTTTTCGGTTTTGAAGCTACAAATTCTTTCAAATAGAAAGGCTCGAAATAAGCCACATCTTCAAATCGGCCCAGTGCGAAAGCCTTCTCGGCCAGAGGCCCCATGTTCCGTGCCAAAGGCAGGACCTCCGGAAGGAAACGCGCATTCGGGTGCGTAATCCCGACCTTGCACTTCTCAGCCCCGTCACCGAAGAAGTAGACGGGCCGCTCATTCAGAAAGTCTTGGTAAGTGCTTCCGTCCACGATGTCGGCCCCGATGGCCCGTACAGGTCCCAAGGCCCTGTCGTACAAAGCGGCATACACTTCCATCCTGCGCGCATCTATCATAGGACATAGCAAAGCGTCTTCAGGCAAATCTTCGTGATAGAGCAACACCGGCACGCACAACAGTTCCAACGTCGGGACAGCTATCAACTTCAAACCACGGGCATAACAGATGCCCTTGGCCATCGACACACCGATACGCAATCCCGTATATGAACCCGGCCCCTGACTCACTGCCACCGCATCAAAAGGAATTCCGTGATTGTCGATATAAGAGATAGCTTCGTCCACAAAAACACCTAACTGCACCGCATGTGAAGGCCCGCTTTTGTCTACTTTTTCAAACAATACCGCCCCGTCTTCCGTGACGGCTACCGAGCAAACCTTCGTACTCGTTTCAATATGCAGTATACAAGACATAAACTATTTTTTCCTTAGAATAACTCCGCAAAGTTACCATTTTATCCTATTATTTTCCTACTTTTGCATAAAATAATTATTAAATCATGATTCAATCAATGACGGGCTACGGCAAATCGACTGCCGTAGTGAAAGGCAAAAAGATACACGTGGAAATCAAATCCCTCAATAGCAAGGCTTTAGATCTTTCTGCACGTATCGTACCGCTCTATCGGGAAAAGGAAATGGAAATCCGTGCCATGATCAGCCAGACGTTGGAGCGCGGAAAAGTGGACTTCACTATCTGGGTGGAAAAAGACGACACGCAAACGGCTACACCTATCAACGGCGTTATCTTGGACAACTATTACCAACAGATTAAACAAATCAGTGAAGAACGGCATATTCCTCTTCCGGCCGACTGGTTCGCCACGTTATTGCGCCTGCCTGATGTCATGACCCGCACGGAAGTGGAAGAATTGGACGAGGAGGAATGGAATGCCGTACGGACCGCCATCAAGGAAGCCATCGGCAAGCTCGTGGACTTCCGTAAACAGGAAGGTGCCGCATTGCAAAAGAAATTCACCGAGAAGATACAAAACATAGGTGATTTGCTGAAAAGCATCGAGCCGTATGAGCAAAGCCGCACCGAACGCATCCGCCAACGCCTGGTGGAAACCTTGGAAACGATTCCCAATGTGGAATACGACAAGAACCGCCTGGAGCAGGAAATGATTTATTATATCGAGAAACTGGACATCAACGAAGAGAAACAGCGTCTGGCCAACCACTTGAAATATTTCGTGGAGACCATGGAAAACGGGCATGGACAAGGCAAGAAGTTAGGCTTCATCGCCCAGGAAATGGGACGTGAAATCAACACGACAGGAAGCAAAAGCAATCTGGCAGAAATGCAAAACATCGTGGTGAAGATGAAAGACGAACTGGAACAAATCAAAGAGCAAGTGCTCAACGTAATGTAACCATACTGACGAAAATGACAGGCAAACTGATTATCTTTTCCGCTCCCAGCGGCAGCGGGAAAAGCACGCTTATCAATTATCTGATGGGGCAGGACTTGAATTTGGCTTTCAGCATCAGTGCAACCAGCCGCCCGCCACGGGGAACGGAACGTGACGGGGTGGAATATTTCTTCCTCACGCCCGAAGAATTCCGCCAACGCATCGCCAACGGCGAATTCTTAGAATACGAAGAAGTCTACAAAGACCGCTTCTACGGAACCTTGAAAGCACAAGTGGAAAAGCAACTGGAAGCCGGACAAAACGTAGTATTCGACGTGGACGTGCACGGTGGATGCCGCATCAAAGAGTTTTATGGCGACCGCGCCTTGAGCATGTTCATCCAACCGCCCTCGGTGGAAGAACTTCGCCGCAGATTGGAAAACCGGGGCACGGATACGCCGGAAGTCATAGACGACCGCATCGCACGGGCGGAATACGAACTGACCTTCGCCCCCAAATTCGATACGATTGTCGTAAACGACGACCTCGAAAAGGCCAAGGCCGAAGCACTGGCCCGCTTGAAAGCCTTCTTGCACCCATAAAAACCATATTCCATGGACGATAAAACCATCCAAAGGAACTTACAGACCAGCATCATACTGTTCGTCCTGTGCCTGATAACCACCATCGCCGCAGCCCTTCTGCAATGGACTGAAATCACTATAGCCATGGGCGTGTTGGCTGTGGTGCAAGCCTATATCATCTACGTATGGTGGCACCGCAAACGTCACCGGAGGCCCCATTTCCAACATAAATCCCACGAAAGGGCATGACGGAAACGGGCATCTACGGGGGGTCTTTCAATCCTATCCACCGGGGACACGTGGAACTGGCCGAACGCCTTTGCCGGGATGAAGGGTTGGATGAATTGTGGTTTATGGTATCTCCCCAGAATCCATTCAAAAAATCGTCTCCCGATTTGTTGGATGAAAATAGCCGTCTGGAGTTGGCCCGCATGGCCGTACGGGAACATCCCTGCCTCAAAGTGAGCGATTTCGAGTTCCGCCTGCCCCGTCCATCCTACACGGCAGACACCTTGGCCGCCCTGCGGCAAGCTTATCCCGACCGGCTTTTTACATTAGTCATCGGTGCCGACAACTGGCTTGCTTTCAAGGATTGGAAGAAACCGGACGAGATTCTAAGCCACCATCGCGTCTTGGTCTACCCCCGCCCCGGTTATCCGGTGCAGACCGCGTCCCTGCCCTCCGGAGTCCGGCTCACGGAAACCCCGCTCATCGACATCAGTTCCACCGAACTCCGCCGTCTCATCTCCCAAGGTGAAGATGCCTCTTACGGATTGGACGAAGCGGTCTGGCAGGAAATCCGCAAAAGGGGATACTATCGGAAAGCATAAAGCACCCTGTAGATAAAAACAGGCATGCCCACTGTCTCTTCCACGATTCAGCAGGCATGTCACATCTTTACGGCATCCTTCTCTCATAAAAGCCGATATGCCGACTCATTCATTATACCAATTTTACCTTCAATACCGGTGCTATGCCATTCGTCTTCCCCTCCGGCAACGTCACTTTCAGGCCATCTTCGCCACAAGTGAACTTCACCTTTCCGTAACCTAACAACTCCACACTTTTCACCTTTCCTTTATAATAAGGAGAACCTTTACGGAAGCTTTTCATCATGATTACTTTGCTTTCGGGCCATCCCAAAGCCGTGGCATATACAATCTTCTTGCCTTTCTGCACAAAACGTACATCCTTTGCCGTATAATTCTGTCCTTCATTGAACCCTTGGGCTTTCATCGGGTTGGCAGCCTCTGCCAAAGGCCCCTCACCAAATACGTTCCACGGGCGCGTACCATAAATACTTTCTCCATTGACATCCATCCACGCTTTAATATCTTTAAGGATAGCCACTTCCTTCTCATCTATGGCACCGCTTCCCCTCAAAGGCACACTCAACAAGAGGTTACCGTTCTTGCTCACGATATCCACCAACATCTTTACCACTTGGCTTGCAGGCTTGTACCCGTTACGGTCGTACACGCTCCGTTCATAATGCCAGTTACCCAAGCAAGTACACGTCTGCCAAGCTTTCTCCTGCGGACGGTCGGGTATGCCGCGCTCCACATCCCACACCATGGCCTCCTTGTGCTTGTCCTCAAGTATTTTGCCCGTCACCACGGCACGCATCTTCCCCTTGTTCTCTTTCAGGCTCGTGTTATACATGTGGGCCAGAATCCTCACCCCCTCGTCACTGATGGGATAAAACGGCAACACGGTATCATCGAAATACAACACGTCGGGATGGTAACGGTTCACTACATCCAACGTCCGGTTATATATTTTCGTCTTGAAATCTTCCGAAGGCTGCGAAGCCCCGTTGCCCCATGCCCACTGCGAATGAATGGTTCCGACATTCTTGCTGTCCTTGCTCCGTTCGTGCCGCTGTTCGTACAAATCCTGCGGGTCATAACCTTCCCACCATTTTCCTTTCCCGTCGGTCTTCGTCAACTTGCCATCGAAATCCTGAGAACCTTCCAACCAAGTCCAGGCATGCGAGGCATGGATGCTCACGCCGAGCGGTAAGTCGTATTTCTTGCAAGCCGCAGCCCATTCTCCGACCACATCCCGTTTCGGCCCCATGTTCACGGAGTTCCACGGTTGGTATTTGCTGTCCCAAAGGTCCATATTGTCATGATGGTTACCCAATGCCATGAAATAACGGGCACCCACGCTCTTGTAAAAACGCACCAAGGAATCAGGTTGCCACTCCTCTGCCTTCCATTCGTTAATCACATCCTTGAACCCGAACTCCTTCGGATTGCCGTATTTCTTCACGTGCACGTCGTGCTGCCAATGTCCCGGATAATACATGTGGCGAGCGTACCAATCGCCCGACTCCGGTTCGCACTGCGGTCCCCAATGCGCCCAAATGCCGAACTTGGCATCGCGGAACCAGTCCGGGCACTCGTATGCCGCCAAAGATTCCCACGTCGGTTGGTATTTGCCCGTTTGCATCGGTTCGGGCTGTACATTTTGCTGTGCTGCAACGGGCACACACACAAGCATCGCCGCTCCACAGCACAAAGACATCATCCATTTGTTTCTCATCATCTCATTTATTTGGTTTTGGATGCAAATTTAAATATTTATCCTTAAAACAGGATTGCACTATCTCAATTTAAAATAGGATTTTATAGGCTTTTCCATTTATCTCTCATTTTCTCACCGGACGATTCAACTCCACGGCCACAACCGTCAAGTCTTCTTTTACGGGACGAATGCCCCTCAACGTCACTCCCCGCCCCTTTTGCCTGTATTGCAACGGCTGCTTGGTATAAACGTTGTATGCCCGTTTCACTTTCATCCCTTTATCCAACCGAGGCAGGACAAAAGTATCATCCCCATAACCTCCGAGGAAATAAATATAAATCATATTGCCTTTGTAACAAAAGCCATACTGTCCGTCCACTGGCTGCCAAGGTCCGCCACGCGTACCATAAACAGCTTCACGCGTCGCGTTCACCCATTCGCCAAACTCAAGCATACGCTGTTCCACCAAAGGAGCGACGTTGCCATGCCGATCCGGCCCCACATTCAACAGGAAACACATATTGCGCACCATGCAATCGGCAAAAAGACGCTTCACCTTCTTCAAAGGCATGATGCTCGACAGATTCTCCATCTGCTTGTTATATCCCCATCCGGGTGCCAAAGAAACGCACTTTTCCACCACTCCGGAACGAATCTCTCCCGTCACAGCTCCACCGCCTTCCTCACAGGTGAAATCGCCTATCCAACCGCTGCGCGGATTCACCACAATATCCGGTTGGTATTTCCGGACGATACCCATCAATCCCAACGGCTTCCCGGTTTCCTCATCATAATCACGGAAGTAAGGATTCACCGGCCACCCGTTATTCTCGTCCATGTATTTTCCAGACTCCCAAAACGATGCTCCTTCCGCATCCGTTCCCTTTTGGGCAATCCAACCACCATCCCAGAACAAGTGGTCGATTTTCCCGTAATGCGTCATCAGTTCCTTGACCTGGCAATAAAGTTCTTCCTTCATCAGCCTGGCGTTCTCCTTATGCCATGATGCCGTGGTATAACCGAAACGGTTCGCCGGATTACAGTTGGTACCCGTAATGTCATAATATCCTGGAAAACGCCAGTTAATCAGCGTCTTGTAAAGCCCGACCTTCAAACCGGCCCTACGGCAAGCCTCTACGTATTCTTTCACAAAATCCCTATTGTGCGTCTGCTTCGAAGTAAAAGCGTTCATATATTGGCTTTCAAAAAGTGCGTAACCGTCATGATGCTGAGTGGTGAGGCACACATAGCGCATTCCCGCTTTCTTAGCCAACCGCATCCACTTGTCCGCATCGAAATCCCGGGCATCGAAATATTCCTCGCCAGACTCGGGATAAGCCAATTTACGGTATTCCTCTATGCCGACACCTTGATTCTCCATATACCATTCGCCCTTTCCCGGCCCTGCGTACAGCCCCCAGTGGATGAACATGCCCAACTTGCCATCCAACATCCATTTTATCTTCTCGTCCGGCTGCATGGAAACACCCAAATCGGTCTTCACTTCACGCATCGGAGCGGGTGGAATCCCGTCGTACGTTTTCTCGTGATACTTTCCCGTACATACAATACGAAGGTCGTCCAACCAGGCACACGTGCCCTCCGGATTGTTCTCAAACATCACTTCCACCACGGCCTCCTTTTGCCCTGCCGAAGTATGAAACGGTTTCTTGAACTCCGTCCAAGCAGCCAAAGCCGTAGAAATACTGATGTTGTTTTTCCCTAACCCGGTAGTTTGCAACGTCACATTGTCTGCCCCACTTTCCGTTTTCATGCGTACGGCAAGTTCATAAGCCGACGAAGGCTGCAAAGCCACCTTCAAGCGGAAAGTCGTTCCCGGCGATAATTTGGCCGATTTCCCCCGGTATGCTCCTTCGTCACTGACCGGCTCAGCTTTTCCCAACGCCACTTCCCAACCTTGTAACCCACATTCGAAATCGGAAACCACCACTTCCTGTGCCGCCAAACAGGCCGAAGACAACACAGCTATCCCCCAACAGGACACACGCCTGCCCAAGAGTCCCAATCTGAACCTGTCAGGAATATTTTTCATATACATAGGATTTACCATTAATATTATGAGATTAAGAAATATTTATTTGCAAAGATACATCTTAAGATGAAAAAAAGTTTGTACTTCATCTGCAATAAATAGTATTTTATCGACATATTTTTCACTGACAGCAAAATGCCCAAACGTCAAAGCACCCAACCAGAGCGGACATGATTCGCAAAAACCCGCGCCCTCCATATTCCGGCACATTTTATGCAATCCCATAGCACCAGAAGCAAAACAAAAAATGGCTTTCCGCAACCACATCAGGCAACCGAAGATTTGGACATTTGCTGCAAAAACAGACAATCCGGATACATAATGTAATCATCAACCCCATTTTAGACAAAAAGAAAGTCTCATAAAAAACGCGTTCCAAGTGCTTTTACACCCCTTTTCAGAAACACTATTTTGCATTTCAGGCTCGTTTTTCACCCGATTACAGCATTTTTAAGAAAAAACGAGGCCGAACTTTTTTCCGTCCTCAGCAAGAAACACTTTTTTTCTCCGCAGGCCACCGCGCCAACGTCCGCATACCGACGCGCCAACGGGCTGTCCGCAGCATTCGGAAACGGGCATACCCCCCTTTTTTCCCACAGAACGGAAACGGATATTGTAAAAAACCGGATGACACAATGCCCGGAAAGTGCCGCAAAAGTCTTACGCATCCTTCACCAACGAGCGCACGATATTTCCCTCCATGATGCCAAAAGTACCCTCAAACAGCCTTACGACTGACACAAAGGTTCGGGCAAGGCACGCGAGAATCGCGTCTTTCCATACGATTACGCCCCTACCCTCAAAAAACGGAATCTTCAAGAGGCAGAAGTGGCAATTTGACAAAAAGACAAAAGAACATAAGAACAACAAACTTCAGGGCTTGAAAATATGTGCTTATGTTCTTCTGTCTAAAACCTATTATAATCCAACCGGACTTATGCCCAACCCTTCCGGTAAGCCCTGTGTCCATAGATCGTCACGACGACAAAGCAAACGAACGGAAGGACAAAAGACAGGTTGACGGCAGGCATGCCCCAAAGCGTGTGCAGGTCGATAATGGCAGCCTGCACCGGCGGCAACACCGAACCGCCCAAAATAGCCATAATCAAACCGGCAGCACCGAACTTGGCATCATCCCCCAACCCTTGCAGGGCTATACCGTAAATCGTCGGGAACATGAGCGACATACAAGCCGAAATGCCTACCAGGCAATACATGCCCCACACATCCTGCAAGAAAATCACTCCTATGGCCAACACCCCGGCCACGACGGCCAACGTACGCAACAGGAGCCCCGGATTGAGGTAACGCAGGAGGAACGTACAAATGAAACGGCTCGTACAGAAAATGGCCATCGCTATGATATTATACTTTTGCGACAAGACCTCGGCAGCCTGTTCTTCCATTCCCGTCTCCATAAACAAGCGCGTACCATATTGGATGATAAAAGTCCAACACATGATTTGCGCCCCCACGTAGAAAAACTGCGCCAATACGCCCTCACGATAACGCGGCACAGCGAAAATACGCTTCAGAGTGGGAACAAAATCAATATTGTGGGTCTGGTCATTGTTACGTGGCATCTTCGTGAAACGGATGAGCAACAATACGCCTAACGTCACCAAGCCTATCATCAAATAAGGAGCTATCAATGTGGACAAATCGGCATCTCGGATGGCAACAAAATCGGCATCGGAAAGTTGGGCGCGTTCTGCCGTGTCCATCGGATGCAAACGGTTCTGTATGAAATTCATCGCCACATACATACCCAACAAGGAACCCATCGGATTGAAAGCCTGCGCCAGATTAAGCCGACGCGTGGCCGTTTCTTCCGCCCCCATGGACAATATATAAGGATTACTACTGGTTTCCAAAAACGACAACCCGCAAGTCAGGATAAAATAGGCCAACAGGAAAGGATAGTAATCTCCGGTCAACTTGGCAGGGAAAAACAAAAAAGCCCCTAACGCGTACAAACCCAATCCCATCATGACACCAGCCTTATAAGAATACTTACGAATAAATATCGCCGCCGGGAAGGCCATGGCAAAATACCCCCCGTAGAAAGCCACCTGCACGAGTGCCCCTTCGGTAACGCTCATACGGAAAATCTTGGAAAAGGCCTTCACCATAGGGTTCGTTATATCATTGGCGAACCCCCATAGCGCAAAACAACTCGTAATCAAAATAAAAGGGATGAGAGCCGCCCATGTGCCATCACCGACAATCTTTTTCTTTTCGATGCTTTTCATGTCTTGTTTTTATTAGCTTTGTCTATTACTGTTTTCTATTCATAAAGGTAAAACATCCTCTCCATCGGCTTCCACTTTTCCGCAGAAGAGGCACCCGGATCAGCTTGTTGGAATACGGACATATAGTCTTCCCATTCTTGTTGGCGTGGCAGTGTGGCCAGTTTGGCCATGGCCTCATCCCAATCGAAATCCAACGGGGTCTCCACAATCATGAAGAGCTTAGTGCCCAAGATGTAGATTTCCATCTCCAAAATACCCACCTCGCGGATGCCCTGCCGGATTTCCGGCCAAGCTTCCTCACGACTATGGCGCCGACGATACTCGGCAACCAATTCGGGATTGTCCCGCAACTCCAATGTTTGACAATAACGCTTAACCGGTGCGTTATATTGCTTTACTTGATAACCTTTCATGTTTTTTTTAGATTATAATGTGAATTTCGTTCTTGTTCTTGATTTTTCCGCACGCTTCGACCTGTACCAACAGGTTGCCGATAGCCGTAGCCTCTACAGGACCGGACAATACAGGAATACCCGTAGCCTCTTCCGTCAGGCGGTTGAGCAAATGATTGCGGCATCCGCCGCCGATGACATGCAGGCACTCCACCGGCCGGGACAACAAGGCGTTCATTTGTTGTATCCCCATCCGGTAACGCTCAGCCAACGACTGCAACACGCAACGCACATATTCACCTTGCGTGACCGGTACTTTCGTTCCCCGGGCTCGGCAATAGCCCGCAATAGCCTTTTCCATATCAGCCGGATGCTTGAAATCCGGTGCATCGACATCTATGGACGATACGTCTTCTACTTGTTCCGCCCCAGCTATCAGGAAATCATAGTCGGCACGCCATCCCCGGGCTTCCCATTGACGGACGAGGCACTGCAATATCCACAAGCCCGTGATGTTTTGCAGGAAACGGATACGGCCACCCACTCCGCCTTCGTTGGTAAACCCTGCACGACGGGCTTCTTCGGTCAACACAGGTTCATCCAAAGCGACCCCTAGCAACGACCACGTGCCGGAGCTGAGAAAAGCACTGACCGCCTCCTTTCCCTTGCGGAAAGGAACGGCATGCACGGCACTGGCCGTATCGTGAGAACCTACGGCCACCACCTTGACTCCCGGGGACAAACCGACTTCGGCAGCCACCTCCGGGCACAACGTCCCACGGACAGTTCCCGGCTCCAACAACTCGCCGAACAGATGTTCCGGAAAGCCCAGTTCACGTATCAGCGGCATGTTCCATGTTCGTTTACGTGCATCCAAAAGTTCGGATGTCGATGCGATACAATATTCATTGCCGGGTACGCCAGTCAGATAATAGGCAAACAAATCGGGCATGAAAAGCAAGTGGCGGGCTTCGCGCAACCAAGCTTCATTCTCTTTTTTCCGGGCATAGAGTTGGAACATCGTATTGATGGGCATCACCTGTATGCCGGTTTCGGCGTAATGCGCCGCCTCGTCTATACGGGCGAACACTTCCGCCGGAGTGTCGGCCGTGGAAGCGTCGCGGTAACACAAGGGATTCCCCATCAGGTTGCCGGCCCTGTCCACCAACCCGTAGTCCACACCCCACGTGTCGATACCGATGCTTTCCACATCGGCATACTTGGCCGCAGCACGGCGCAGACCCTCTTTCATCTCCTCGAACAAGGCAGGGAAGTCCCAGTACACATGTCCGCCCAACCGTACTTGCCGGTTGGGGAAGCGATGCAATTCGTCCAGTTCCAACTGCCCGCCGGACACGCGCCCGGCTATCACCCGTCCGCTTCCGGCTCCGAAATCCACAGCCAAGAACGTACTCATGGTTTCTTGCCCAATATGTAAGTTTCCAAATC
>OHEI01000875.1_pt1 | contig 11059 bp, 7 predicted proteins | sample 1567241 | NCBI WGS metagenome assembly OHEI01 (sample SAMEA3879565, study PRJEB24766) | human gut metagenome | biome: human-associated habitat; feature: feces | place: USA | collected 1985/1987 | reverse complement strand
AGTTGAATATCGAAGTAGAAATATAAACCTGAATACAAAGTATATTTGTATCATATTCATTAGAGACTTCCAAGGCAATTACTGTGAAAGAGTTCAATATAAGTAATGACCTTGGAAGTTTTTATTATCCCAACTTCTTTTACTTATTTACTAGGTACAAAATTCCCCATTAAACGTCCTTTTATAAAAGTATAAAAGCAGTTAGATGGAAATGAATAAAAAGAGATTAATCGGGTATTTGTTTGTACTGATGTCTGTGGGCTGCATTCATGCGCAGGAAACGAATGTGTCTGCACAAGAATATAAACTATGGTATGACTGCCCGGCACAGGTATGGACAGAAGCACTACCTTTGGGAAATGGACGCCTGGGAGCCATGGTTTATGGGACACCAGGGACAGAACAAATACAACTAAACGAAGAAACTATCTGGGCAGGACGCCCCAATAACAATGCTAATCCGGACGCGCTGGAGTATATTCCCAAAGTGCGTGAACTTGTTTTTGCCGGAAAATATCTGGAAGCACAGACTCTCGCTACAGAAAAGGTGATGGCAAAGACGAATTCCGGAATGCCATATCAAAGTTTCGGTGATTTGCGAATTGCCTTTCCCGGTCATACCCGTTATTCCAACTATTATCGGGAGTTAAGTCTGGATTCAGCCCGTGTGATAGTGCGTTATGAAGTAGACGGAGTGCAATATCAACGCGAAACGATTACTTCATTTACCGATCAGGTAGTAATGGTGCGACTGACTGCCAATCGTCCCGGACAAATTACATTTAACGCTCAACTGACTTCGCCTCACCAGGACGTAATGATCGCTTCTGAAGAAGGAAACTGTGTAACTCTTTCAGGAGTATCCTCCTTGCATGAGGGATTGAAAGGGAAAGTGGAATTTCAAGGCAGGTTGACTGCTAAAAATAAAGGTGGAGAAATAGCTTGTGCCGATGGGATACTTTCTGTTGAGAAAGCTGACGAAGCAATCATCTATGTATCTATTGCAACTAATTTCAATAATTATCAAGACATCACGGGTAATCAGATAGAACGGGCAAAGAACTATTTGGAGAAAGCAATGGTTCATCCATTCATCGAATCGAAGAAGAATCACATTGATTTCTATTCTCCGTTCTTTAGAATATTTTAATCTTGTTCGTTTATGGGGTCCTGTGTTTATAGTTACTTCCAAGGTTCCGTCAGATGTAGCCCGTGATATGCAGCGTTCTACGGTAGAAGAGGTTTATGCACTGATTGAGGGTGATCTGGAACGGATTCTTGATAATGGAATGTTGCCTGAACGAATGGCGGATGCAGATATGGGGCGTGCAGACAGAAATGCTGCTAAAGCATTGTTGGCAAAAGTGTATGCGACTCATTATAAATCGGGAGACGCCAAGTATGCCCGCGCCGCACAGTTATGCAAGGAGGTACTTGAAAGTGCTGCCGTAGGTAATCCGCAGACAGGTGCTGATCTGGTAGCATATAATAAGATATTCGACATCACAAATGAGATGAACAAGGAAATCATTTTTGCAGCCCGTTATCTTTCGGGTAATGTAGGACTCGGTTCTCCATTCGGTAATATGTTTGCTCCGGTCAATAATGGTGCAAATGTGATTATAGGAACTTCTTCCGGCTATAATACTCCAAGTGATAATATCATTACTGCCTATACAATGAGAGGCGCAACAGACAAACGCCTGGATGTAAATATTGCCCAGAAGTACTTTAACTCGACTACTCAAGAATGGGTGACTACGGGTAACTGCCGTTATTGCAAGAAGTACACAAATCCTGTGTCTACGCAGTATGATGGTGAGAGTGACTGGCCGATTATCCGTGTAGGCGATATCGCATTGTTGTACGCAGAACTGACGAATGAAATATCGGGTCCGTCTGCTGATAACTTGAAATATCTGAATATGATTTGCGAACGTGCCGGTGTTTCAACTTATACGTTGGCCGATCTTTCTAACCGTTACGACTTCAGAGAAGCCGTACGTAATGAACGAAGACTGGAACTTGCTTTTGAAAACCAGCGTTGGTTCGATATGCTCCGTTGGGGTACGGCTGCTCAAACAGTGAATAATTATTTCAAAAGTGAGACTTTCTATTCGGAATATACCTATGTCGTAAATGATATTGCTGATTGGCAGACATTCCTCCCGATTCCGGTAAGTGTAATCAACATCAATCCGGATATTGCACAGAATACGGGTTATTAATCTCTTAAAATGAATACGAATATGAAACAATATAGAAAATGGAGCCTTGCATCCTTATTTGCATGTGTTATCTTTTGGACCAGTTGTGATTCTATATCCATGAAAGACGTTGTGGTCAGTGCGCCACAAATCGTATCTTTCTCACCGGAGAGTGGAAGTATCGGAAGTGAAATCGTAGTTACCGGAGAGTATCTGGACGATGTGGTCAGTGCGACAATTGGAGGAGAAAAAGTCATGATACTTCAAAAAGTGTCCAATGAGCGTTTATCACTCAAAGTGACCGGTAATGCAAAGAGCGGAAAAATTGTATTAAGTAATTCAGTTGGCGAAGGAGTTTCAGAAGGCAATTTTACCATTGAATATCCGGCTCCCACTATTTCCTCAACGGGAATGCCTACCGAGGTAGAGATGGGTAATAAACTGTTGATTTCAGGTTCCCATATGAACGTAATCAGTGCTGTGCTTTTTACAGCTGAAGGACATACTACTGGAAACGAGGCTAGCATACTTTCGCAGAATGAGGATGAAATCTTAGTGAAGATTCCTTATGTAGAAAGTGATAAAGCTGCTATTACATTCAGATATTTCAATGGTACGTCACAGGTGGAAACTCCGATTGAATCTGCACCACAGATGACCGTGGCACGTTATGAACCGAATGTTACTACTTCTTCTTTTGAACCTGCAAACATAGGAGATATAGTCGTTCTGAATGGTACTTATTTGAATAAGATTGATAAAGTAATATTGGGAACCATTGAATGTAATATTGCTCTTCAAACAGAGAATGAACTGAAATTTGCCGTACCTTCGTCGGAAAACTATGTGGATGGAGATAATACGATGGCATTGAAGATTTCTTATTTTGACGGACGTGAGGTGCATACTCTGACAGATGCATTTGTAGTCAAAGTGCCTTTCGTTTATTTCTGGGAGAACAAGAAAGTATATGCACAAGGCCGTGACGTAGAAGAATTATCTTCATTCTTCTCTCCGGAAACAGGATTGGTGTATGCAAATGCGGATTGGAGAACAAAAGTAGATCCAATATCTTACCAATACAAGGCTGCAACTTGTTCTGCAAATAATAAACCGGCTGTCTCTGAAAGTGAATATAATTCTGTGAATCCTTATTTCTTCTTCTCGGGTGTTAATGCAGGAACATTGCAAATCAATAGCCCGGCGGGTTCTAATGGACAGTTGAAGAATTTTTATATGATAAATAATTCGGCAGATGAGAATAGGGTGCCAGGAATCAATGGAAACTGTTATGGTACTCCGGTATTGACTTTCTTATACTTAGACCCAACTAAGTCCGGTTATAAAGCATTGATAGATGAAGTGAAAAACGGTACGTTGGATAATATTGATGAAACTACCTTCCCGATAGATATTGAAGCTAAAACTTGTCGTGGATTTAGCATTTCGAGCATGAAAACATCAATAAACACAGATGTATGGGCACCTGGTATTTTTGAAGTGGGAAAAGAGCAAAAAGTGAATGTAGGTGCCGTCTTGCTTATATTATATTATAATGTAAATGGTTCGACGTCTAATGTCGCTGATAACGTGAAACGTATTGGACTACTGCATATAAAGACGATTGACTTTAAAATGTACAATAACACCAATGCTCCTTCATCCAGTTCCATTGAATTTGATATGTACTGGCAGAAGAAAGACTACGATTACTCAAAAGTTCAATAACCAATGATGACACGAAAGATACATAAAGCGATTATAGCCTCCTTACTTATCGGGCTTCCCTTCACCTCTTTTGCAAAGAGATATGATGTGACACTTCCCGAAGTAGCTTCCTGCCTGAAGACAGCACAACCGGGTGACCAGATTTATATCAAAGATGGTCAGTATAAAGACATGCAGTTGAAGTGGACAGGTAAGGGAACCGAGAAAGCTCCTATCAAGATAGAAGCCTTGAATCCTGGAAAAGTAAAAATTGAGGGAGGCTCTACTTTGTGGATAGCAGGAGAGTGGATGTCTGTCGATGGATTACATTTTACAGATGGATACGCTCCCAAAGGTTCTGTGATAGAATTCCGCAACGGACAGGAACTGGCCAATCACTGTCGCCTGACAAATTGTGTGATAGACGGATTCAATCCGTCCCGTCGGGACCAGGCTTACAGCTATATCTTGCTTTATGGTCGTCATAACCGTGTAGATCATTGCTCATTGACAGGAAAACTTAATTTGGGGGTGACCTTGATTGTCATCCTCAACGATGAACGTTGTCTGGAAAATCATCATCAGATAGACCATAATTATTTCGGAGAGAGGCCGGTGTACGGTTCGAACGGTGCGGAAACCATGCGTGTGGGAACTTCCCAACAGGCATACAGTTCCTCGAACACAATAATTGAAAATAACCTGTTCGAACGCTGTTCCGGCGAAGTGGAAGTAATCTCTATAAAATCCAGCGATAATGTGATTCGGAACAATATCTTGCTAGAATGCGAGGGAGTAGTAGCACTGCGACACGGTGACCGTAACACGGTTAATAATAACCTGTTTATTGGCAACGGGCTCCGTAACACAGGCGGTATTCGCGTAGTCAATGCCGGACATCAGATTTATGACAATACTTTGGTCGGTCTGGCAGGAACCCGTTTCTTCTCTGCTTTGGGAGTGATGGATGCCGTACCTAATTCATTGCCTAACCGTTATTGCCAGGTAGTTGACGTGAAGATGTACCGTAATACTTTCGTAGACTGTACAAATATCGAATTCGGCACAGGCAAAGACATGGAACGTACCCTTGCACCGGACAATGTGAGCTTTACGGATAATATCATAATAAATAAGGAACTGTCTCAGCCTTACATAGCCGTTGATGATGTATCAGGTATTCAGTTCAAAGGCAATAAAGTGCAACTGGCAAAGAACTATTCGGCTCCGGGATTTACTACGGAGAAACTAAAGGCTCCCCAGTTGCCGGATCAGGCCGCAATACGTAAGGATAAAGGTGCTTCCTGGTTTGAAAACCGGGTAGCGCAACCATCTGCAAAGACTCATAAGGAATACAACGCAGCTCCGGGAACTGATCTTTCTGAAATCATTCGTTCAGCAGAACCGGGTGGGATTATTGTTCTGGCTAAGGGTACCTATCCTATCCAAAGCGCCATGTTCATCGATAAACCGCTGACAATTCGCGCTGCCAACGCAGCCAATAAACCGTTGGTTCGTTTCAACGGAGAGAAACCGGATAACATGGTAACCATCGCCGACGGTGGTGAACTGATTATTGAGAATATCGCATTTGACGGAGTGCTGGAACCCGGTAAAGCCTTGGCTAAAGCGGGAATTTCTACAGCCATCGATATGATACAACCTTATACACTGACAGTAGACGGTTGCGAATTTCAGAACTTCGGAGAGGGCGGCTTCTTTGCCATCAAAGGAACGAAAGCCACTTTCGCCAAGAGTGTGACAATCAAAAACTGCTTTTTCCGCGACTTATCTGGAGATGCCATCAACTATGCCGCCGAGAAAGACGATATCGGTCGTTACAATGCGGATGATATGCTGATTGAAAACTGTTCTTTCTATCGTTTGCTGGGTTTACCTATTAATATTTATCGTGGAGGAAGTGATGAAAGTACGGCTGGCCCTTATATCACTATCAGACATTGTAATTTCGCAGACTGTTGTAACAAAGAGCGTGGAAGCGTGATGCGCCTGATTGGTCCACAAGTACTGACAGTAGAGAATTGTAATTTTGACAACAGCGGACGCGGAGGAGCAACCATCCGTTTGGATGAGGCCACCTGGGAGAAAGTTCGCATAGCCAACTGTAACCTGTGGAACTCCGGCAGAATGGTAACTACCACTTCCCAAGCTATACAAGGAAAAATGTATAATATCCGTCCCGCATATATCAATGCCGACGCATACAATTATACTCCAGTGCCGGGCAGCGAATTGGAAAAACTCTCTATTGGTTTGAAAAAGAATTCGCTTCCGCAATAACCGTAATCGTAAGTGGAACAAGAAAATAATGATTAGATGAGAAAACTTATTATTTGTATATTCATGGTCTTAGGAGGATGTCTCCTTTCGTTTGCCCAACATCCGTCTCTTCTTTTCACACAGGAAGAAGTGAACGAGATGAGGGAAGGAAAGGGAACCGTGCCTGCATTCGATAAAACGCTCTCGGAAGTATTGAGCGCAGCCGACGCAGCGTTGAATTCTCCTATCCCCGTTCCCGTTCCGACAGATGGCGGTGGCGGGGTGGTACACGAACAGCATAAGTCGAACTATTATGCCATGTTTCATTGCGGAGTTGCCTATCAGCTGACCGGTGACAAGAAATACGCCCGTTACGTAGCAGATATGCTGGAAGCCTATGCAAAGCTCTATCCTACATTGAGTTTCCATCCCGTATCACTTTCCCCTGTTCCCGGACGCCTGTTCTGGCAGATACTGAATGAAAGTGTATGGCTGGTACATACAGCAGTAGCATACGATTGCATCTATCATACACTCTCGGCCAAGCAGCGCACCACCATCGAAAAGAATCTGTTTGCCCCAATGGCGGACTTCATCATGGATGGTATGGGCGATAACCATGCAAACAATAAGACTTTCAACAAGATGCATAATCATGCCACCTGGGCTACGGCTGCCGTAGGTATGATTGGTTTCGCCATGAATCGTGAAGATTACGTGAAGAAAGCCCTTTATGGCTCCGACGAAACAGGCAAACACGGAGGATTCATCCGTCAAATGGATTATCTATTCTCTCCCGATGGCTATTTCACAGAGGGGGCCTACTATCAACGTTATGCCATCTGGCCTTTCGTCATCTTCGCCCAATGCATTGAAAACAAACTGCCGGAGCTGAAAATCTTCAGCTATCGCGACAGCATACTCTCAAAAGCACTTTCCACGTTAATACAGCTATCTTATGAGGGAGAATTCTTCCACATCAACGATGCCCTGCTGAAAGGACTTTCTGCACAGGAACTGGTTTACGCTGCAGATATTCTATACAATGTCCATCCGTCGGATAAATCATTGCTCTCCGTAGCGAACGAATACCAGCATACTTATCTGCCTACAATCGGTGGTTTCCGGGTAGCCCGTGATATTGCCCGTGGCGAAGCTGCTCCAATCGTATATCGCAGCAGTGTGTTCCGCGACGGACGCAAAGGAGACGAGGGAGGCATTGCCGTGATTCGCTCGACAGACCCTAAACTGAATAGTGCCCTGACCCTGAAAGCCACTTCTCATGGCCTTAGCCACGGACATTACGATAAACTCACAATGGCCTATTACGATAATGGAAACGAGATTCTGACAGATTACGGAGCTTCTCGTTTTCTCAATATCGAAGCCAAGAATAAGGGACATTACACACGTGAGAACGAATCGTTTGCCAAACAGACCATTGCACACAACACACTGGTGGTCGATGAAACGTCTAATTTCGGTGGCGATATAAAAGTGTCTTCCCGTTATCATTCGGACATCATTTACAGTGATTTCAACGGAGATCATTTCCAAGTGATGGTAGCCAAAGAAACCAATGCATATTCTGGAGTGGAAATGAAACGTACATTAGTGTATGTGACTACTCCTTTCCTGCAATTCCCGCTGATACTGGACGTGTTGCAGGCTAACTCCGACAAGGAACACCAATACGACTATCCGCTATGGTATAACGGGCACTTCGTTTCTTTGAATTTCCCATATACCAAAGCAAGCAACGGATTGCAAACCCTCGGAACAAAGAACGGTTATCAGCATCTGTGGCTGGAAGCCTGGGGACAGAATGAGAAAACGAACACCTCCAGTTTCACTTTTGTCAAGGACAACCGCCTCTATACCATTAGTGCGGCCACCACTCCCCAGACAGAACTAAAGATGCTTCGCCTGGGAGCTAATGATCCGGATTTCAATTTGCGAAACGAGACAGCGTTTCTAATCAGAGAAAAAGAACAGAAGAATCACACGTTTGCTACTTCCATCGAAACGCATGGAGATTATGACGTAGTGATGGAGACTTCCAACAATCTGACATCCTCCTGCGAGGAAGTGAAAGTGGTGATGGATACGGCCGAATACACCGTTATCAAAGCTATATATAAAGGTGGACATTCCGTAACACTCTGTCTGGCCAACGCAGAAGACAGCAAAGAGAATAAACATCACTTGTCCGTCGAAGGAAAGAATTACGACTGGAACGGTCGTTGCGGAGTTTTTGCCAAATGAGAACAAACCATTAATAGATAGAAAGTATGAAAACATGTAGTGAAACTTTTCAGTTTGAGAAAGATTTGAAGTGGGAAAACCCCGCTCCGGGTGTCAATCGTCAGATTATGGCGTATGACGGACAGTTGATGATGGTCAAAGTGAAATTTGATAAAGGTGCGGTAGGAACCATGCACGAGCATTATCACAGCCAGGCCACTTACGTGGTGAGCGGCAAATTCGAACTCACCATCGGCGATAAGAAAGAGATTCTTTCTGCCGGAGATGGTTATTACGTAGCACCGGATGAATGGCACGGATGCGTTTGCCTGGAAGCTGGTATTCTGATTGATACTTTTAGTCCCGTGCGTGCAGACTTCTTAAACCTCTAGGCGCATGAAAGTAAAAGGACTTAGATGGGTGGTTATCGGATTAATCATGTTGATAACCATCATCAATTATCTGGATAGAGGCACGCTCAACTATATGTGGGTGGCTAATATCGACTATCGTCTTCTGCCCGAGGCGGAGGCGTTGAGCGATAAAGGCAACCACGCCGCATTGGTGGGCGACCAGTATATCCTGACAGCCGCCAACGGAAACCGCGATTCGGTCAGCGTAGCCAATGTGCAGATGAAAGAGAAGAACGGAGTCACCTTTGTCACCAATCGCGAGGGTATCGCCATCGACCTCGGTCTGATAGACCGTAACGATCCCGATGCGTCGCAGAAAGCGAAAGACATTCTCGGCCTGATTACGATTTTCTTTATGATTGCATACGGCATCAGCCAACTTGTCTCCGGCAAGTTGTACGATAAAATTGGATGCCGGAAAGGTTTCTTCTGGAGTGTGCTGGTATGGGGAGCGGCGGATGCGCTGGCCTCTCTTTCCAGAGGAATCTTCTCACTGACCTTTTTCCGGATGATGTTGGGCTTGGGTGAAGCCGGCCCATGGCCGGGCACTACGAAAAGTAATGCCGAATGGTTCCCGCAGAAAGAACGTGCTTTTGCACAGGGATTGTTTGGAGCGGCAGCTTCCATCGGTTCCATTCTTGCTCCGATTATCATTCTGATGCTGTTCATCGCCTTTGGCTGGAAACTGACTTTCATTGTAGTCGGTGGATTGGGATTGATTTGGCTGATTCCCTGGTTGATAATCAATAAGGCAACTCCGAAAGAGCATCCCTGGATTACGGAAAAAGAGCGTACTTATATTCTAAGCGGTCAGCCCGAAAAGGAGATAAAGACAGAAGATAAAGGAAAGAGCTGGGGCGAACTGTTGCGCGTGAAAAAGAACTGGTCTGTCATTCTCGGCCGATTCTTCCTCGACCCTATCTGGTGGATGTTTGTAACCTTCCTGCCGCTTTATCTTGCTGACGTATTCCATCTGAATATAAAAGAGGTGGCGTTCTCTGCCTGGGTGCCTTATGTGGGCGCGGCTTTGGGAAGTGTTGCCGGGGGCTGGTATTCCGGTTGGCTGATAAACCGTGGAAAGACTGTGAACTATGCCCGCAAAGCAGCCATGCTGATTGGTGGATTTATAATCATTCCGTCCATTCTGGCAGCTATCATGTCTACCACGGCTCCGGTTGCCATTCTCTTTATGGCACTGGTATTGGGAGGCTTCCAGTTCTTCATGACGAACTTGCAGACCATTCCGAGCGATTTGCATAGCGGCAAGTCCGTAGGTTCTCTAGCAGGTCTTGGAGGTGCTTCGGCCGTGTTGGGTACAATTCTGGCTATTCTTTTTGCCAGCTATATTACAAACTGGATTTTATTATTCAGCCTGTTGGGAGCTTTGGTACCACTATCGTTGTGCTCCATCTTCCTGACAGTAGGAGAGATTAAACAAATCAATAAATAAACGTATTTTAAAAAAGACAATTATGAAATTAGAAGGAAAAGTTGCTATTGTAACTGGTGGTGCACGTGACCTGGGTCGCGCAATATCTGTAAAATTAGCCGCAGAAGGCGCTAAAGTTTGTTTGAACTATTTTGATAATGAAGCCGATGCACAGGAAACACTGGCATTGATTAAAAACGTGGGTGGTGAAGCAATCGCTGTTCAGGGTGATATGACGAAAGCTGCTGCGGTGAAGAATCTTTTTGCAGAGTGCAACAAGGCTTTTGGCGACAAGGTAGATGTATTGGTAAATGTAGTAGGCGGAATCGTAGGCCGTAAGAAAATCACCGAACAGGATGAAGACTGGTATGACTTCCTGATGGATGTCAATATGCGTTCCGTATTCCTTTGTACCCGTGAGGTAGTTCCGATGATGCCGGAGGGTGGTTCTATCGTAAACTTCTCTTCATTGGCTGCCCGCGACGGCGGTGGCAACGGAGCTTCCATGTATGCAACTGCCAAAGGTGCCGTAATGACATTCACTCGCTCTATGGCCAAAGAACTCGGTCCTCAAGGAATCCGCTGCAACGCTATCTGTCCGGGTACGATTGCTACTTCGTTCCACGACCGCTTCAATACACCGGAGAATCGTGAACGTATGAAAGGCTCTTACGCATTGCGTCGTGAGGGAACTGCTGATGAAGTTGCCGAACTGGTTTGCTTCCTGGCTTGCTCCGAATCTTCTTACCTGACAGGTACGAATATTGATATTAACGGTG
>OHEI01000873.1_pt1 | contig 11081 bp, 16 predicted proteins | sample 1567241 | NCBI WGS metagenome assembly OHEI01 (sample SAMEA3879565, study PRJEB24766) | human gut metagenome | biome: human-associated habitat; feature: feces | place: USA | collected 1985/1987 | reverse complement strand
ACATCAGATTAGCGTGATTTTCATTACTCCCGGAGTCCTGTGTTCGCTTGACCGTATAATTATCGGCTTCCACGATGCTGACACACGGGAATGATGAAGGACTACGCACATCCTCACCATAGACATTGACCTTCGGGAACTGAGTACGAAGTTCGGTAGCGACCTTCGTAAAAATCTCGTTTTCCACATCAATCATTTACCGAACACCTCCTCAGCGATTTTTGTTATTTGCTCTCGCATTTCCTTAGCGGAATCATATAACGCCCGGTTTGCCGGATTACCGTATGTTTTGACTTCGCCTTGATGCTTGCCATCGGTGATGACTTCACCGTTTGTTCCGGGATTGCCTGAGTATCGCCACGAGTCGAGCTTACCTAAGTGATAGCCATACCCGCCACGAGTAAAACCGAAGTCTCCCGCTTTCGGATGACCCTCGGCTGCATAATGCACACCTGCGCCAAACTCAATGAAAGTGATAGACTTACCCGTTGCGGAGATAGCCAACTTGTTTTTGTCTATCCAAACAGGAGTATTGTTCACTCGCACATCGTTTGTACCGTCATAGATTGCATTTGCAAACCGCACAGTTGCTTCTTCGATTCCGATTTCGGCAAGCCGCTCCATAAGTGTATGGATTTTTTCATCCAACTCCTTTTGGTAGCTTTCGATTTTGGCAATCGCCTTGTGCAGCGTTCCGAGAGTACACTTGATTTTCTTCACGATACTTCCACCTTGCTTACCGCAAATGAGACCGTGTTGAGAGACCGAGCGACCTTCTTCACGATGTAGTCGTAAATCAGGTTTCCGTCCTTATCGTAGGCGGGAGGAGAGTCGATACAAAGGACAGAGTGTTCATCGACCGGGCAGGTAACATCATCCGTGATAATGACCTTATCGTACAGAAGAGAGTTACCAAATTGCTCAACCTGAGCCTCGCCCGTAGCGGCTGATACATTGGCTTTCATCTCAACGGGAGATTCATAGACCACCTTGTATTCGCCGCTGTCGTTGCCGTACTCATCTTTGATAGCGACTTTTTCCTTGAAGAGTGCGTAGTAAAACTTTCGCTTGTTTCGGTGTAAACATCTCATTTCAGCACCCCCGCAAAAGGAAGCACTCTCGATAGCATCGACTCAGGCACATCGGCGTTTTCGTAGGAGCGGTTGATTCCATTTTCGCTATGGTAGGTCTCTCCCTCCGCACCACGCTTGTTGAGAAGATAGCAAGCAATTTCAACCTGATTGGTTGCGTACTTGTCCGGCACTATCTCAACATCATCTCGGTAGGGATAGGCTCTTTGAATAACCTTCCGACCTGCCAAAGAAAGATAGGCAAGCAACACGCTGTCTGCGGTCTCTTCGCCCTTTTCCTCATTCAAGAGAGATTTGAGCATCGTGAGTTTTTCCTCATCAGTCCATACCATGTTGCTTGCCTCCTTTCATTTTTTATGCAATGGTAAACCAACCCTTATCCTTCGGACTATCGCCCGTTGCGGGAGTGACAGCAACATAACCGTTGCCGACCTTTGCATAATAGGTCGTATCTGCTGCGGCAGTAGTAGCGGTAGCTGCGGTCGCAGTACCCTTGAAAATCTTCACGACCTTCGTCTCATTGGTAAGAGCCGCAAGATAATACTTGCGAGAGAAGATAGAGTTCTCACGGGTGTTAGCATCACGCTCCTGCTCGATTTCAACGCCCTTCTTATTGAAGAGGGTGACGGCTTCCTTCGTACCTATGTAAATAGAGCCGGAAGTTGCATCCTTCTTCGTATAGATGTTCACACCCGCCACAGTGCCGACATAGCCATTCTTAGCGAACGCTTCGACATACTGCAAGGTGTCTTTCAGTTCCTTACGGATGTCAGCGACATCGGCAGGAGACACAAAAGCAAAGATGGTAACATCTTCGAGGTTTTCAAGGGCAAGAACGGACTGAGCATCAGCAAACATATCGAAGTTAAACTTCGTGCCAACGACTACCTGAGTAGCCTTTGCGAACTCAGCATAAATGTCCTTGTTGACAGTGTTGAACATATCAGTACCCATGTGACGAGTACCGACAGGGACGAGCTGCGGGTCGGTCATAGCCTGTTCATCGTAGTACTTGAATCTATTCTGAGCGAGCAGAATCTCATACTGCTTCTGAGTGTAACCAACCTCGATGGACTTTGTGTTGCCGTTGCCCATAGTCAGCTTCTCGGTACCATCGGTAGCCTTATAGACATTGATTTTGCGAATCATGCCGGGAGTACCGACAAGGTTGTTGTCAACGGTGCAGAACTGCTGCAAGTCGAGATGAGACTTGTACTGGTCTTCTACCTCGTTAGACAGGTAAAAGTTCGGATATACGGTATTAGCCATTATTCATTACCTCCATAAAGTTTTTTGTATTCTTCGGGATTCTTTTCGGAATACTCAAACCGCTCCTGTGGAGACATTTTTCTCAGTTTATCGAGAGTCATCGTGCCCCCACCGTCTCCGGCAGGGGGAGCAGGTGTCTTTTTGAGCAAGTCCGCTTTCAGAGTTTTGTCGTGCGTTTCGAGGAACTTTTTCTGATTGGCAAACACCTTAGCGGTATCTCCATCAGCCAAAGCCTTAGCAGTAGCATCGGCAAGAGCTTCATCATAACCGATAGCAAGGAATTGAGCCTTGTGTCCGGCAATGAGCTTTTCCTTTTCCATTGCTTCGACTTTTGCACGAAGAGTAGTAAGCTCTTCCTCGTTTGCCTGTTTCTTCTGTTCCTCCTCGGACAGAAGAGCATTGTGCTTTTTGCGCCACTCAGCAGCTTCGGAGTTCGCCTTAGAAGCGGCATTCTTGTACTTTTCCAACTCAGAGAAGTTGTCCTCATACTCGAACGCTGCGAGTTTTTCTTCCGGGGTCATCTTGTCATACCCTTCGATTTTGGTGATGTCGATTTTTGCCATATCAATTACCTCCTGCGTTTAATAAGGCTGTTCACTCAGCACTATTGTCTGTTTTACGGTCTTGTCTGACCCTTGCGTTTAGAGTTCACTCTCATATATCAAGCCTTTCGGCTGCTATATCAAAAAGAACAGGGACTACAAGCATTTCGCTCATAGCCCCTGTTGGCTGTTTCCCTCTACCCATTTGCAGAGGTCTTACTTTTCACTTTTCGTTGAATCTCGACTACCACGAGTCGATTGTTTTCTCGCTTCAATTCAACCGAGTTGCCATGTTTGAGGATTCTTTGAATCTCCTCAATGACCTCAGCCGTAAACAGCTTCGAGTCAATTACTGCTGTTGCCATCAGTCTGTACCTCCCCAATATGGCAGAAGATAACACCTGCACCCCAAGTGAGGTTTCGGCGGTACTTTTGCAATGTCGTAGATTTTCCCGTCTCGCTTTCGACACTCAACACAACGCCGTTCGTCCTTCATTGTTACCCATATTACCTTTTCGACATCGTTATCGAGATAGGCTTGTTCAACTGCCTTATCGGTGATGTCGATAGCATACTGTGTAACCATGTTAGACCAATAGCGAAGAGCGGTTTCAATTTCTTTTGCACGATTGTCGCTTGCAAGAATACCCTCGGCAAACCGAGCGCACTTTCGTTCGATTTCGTGCATATACACATATTTCGTTACAGGGTTATAGTCGTTTAGCCATCCGAGCAACCAAGCGACAGAGATTGCATTTGCAAACTTGCCGCTTTGGTCTTTGTAAGCTCGTTTGGCTATTAAAAGGAGACCTTCTTCTGTTATCTTCTCCAACTCCTCGTAAAGAGATTTGGAGGACTGAATAACATTCAATTCGTCAAAGGAGGTAAGACCGTTGAACTGATTGAATAACCGAATGAACTTCTTCCGCATATAACGGATGACCTTATCGGTATATTCGTACATCGTTCACACCTCCTTGTCGAGTAAAGCGACCACATCAGAACGAGACAACCTGAAAGTTCCCTGACTTCCGTCTGACAAAAACAGGTGAAGAACAATCTCTCCGTTCTTATCGCAAGAGCCGTCAATCGCTTTTAGCGTTGTCATCATTGTCCTCGCTTTCATCCGACTCATCCTCACTGCCGTCATCTTTGTGAGCAGAATCAGTTTCCAACTCTTTCAGAAGTTCGGCTTCACGCTCTTCGGCGTATTCCTTGCTTTCGGTATAAGCGAGTTCCGGGTCTACGAAGAGACCACAGTGTTCAAAAGCGAGTCGAGGATGGATTTTATTATTCGAGAGCATCGTAGTAAGCACTTGCGCTTTTTCCTGAATGTTCTCGTAGTTACGGCGAGTGAAGCGTATTTCGATTGCAGAGAGCTTTAAGTCCATATCTCGAAGAGTGTTTGCAATGGAGATAACCAACCGCAAAAACTCCTTTTCGGACATCTTGAACATCAGCTCAGTATCTTTCGCTCTCGCTTCGGCGGCAGACCAACCATCACGCATAATGACCGCCGACCCGGTATCGCTCGTAGAGCTGCCGCCGTTTCGGTTAGGCATACCGCAAATGGTAAGCACCGTCTGATACATATAATCGACAAGAGTCTGAGTCTGAGTCTGATTGAGTTCCTGAACGAGATACTTAGCATCCCCTTCAAGCGGAACTTTCAGACCGCCGTTTTCCTTCAAAGCCTTGAAGTCATCGGAGTCGATGTCAACGCCTTTGAGAAGAAGAATAGACTGAACAAACTGCTCAATGCCGTCAAGACGGTTACTTCCAACCTCGTTGATTGCATCGAGGAGAGGGAGGACAATCTCAAACGCACCGAGCCGAGCGGTATTCGCCGGATACTCGATGATTGGAACACATCCGAGAGAATGCGGCTCTGCTTTGAGAACTTTACCGTCTTTAATTTCAAAGTACATTGCATCGGTGTATACGCTATACACAATGCTGTTATCTTGTTTGATAATGTACTTTACACCCATCTTGCGTTTGTTGCCGAGACCATTATGATAGACCACAAAGGAGTATCGAGGGTCGAGGGTATAAATCTCAAAAGGAGCTTCGTCAACATCATCGTCAACGGCATCCGGGAGTACCATGCGGAAAGAAGTACCGCAGATAGTAAACCAATCGGCAAGCTCTTTATCCTTCGCCGCCTTGTCCTCAGCAAACACAAACTCGTTGAGCTGATTGATAGCTTCGGAATGTTTATCACTTCCACCACGACAAACATACTGAATCGGCTCACCCATGAGATAGCCGACCTTGAAAGACACAACCTCGTTTGCCCGGTTTTCGACCAACTTATTGTTGATTTCCGGGCGAATATCTTTTACTCTTTCGAGAATGGGCTGTTTGCCCTTGTAATAGTCGTAAAGGTACTGAATGTCATTCTTGTTGACATCGTGAGTTTCGAGAGCCTTATTCAGAACTTCCACGACATTGTTCCTGTCGATGACATCCACATCGGTATAGATGACAGTCCTGCCTGTCAATGTACGAGTCATAGCCACTCAGCCCACCTCCTTCAAGTACCTATTCTTATACACATACCATTATGGCATATCTTCAATGTTTTGCCAAGTGGTTTTGTGTAAATAAACCATTGGAGAGCAAGAAAATCAAAAAGTCCTTCGGAAAACCTCACAACGCCCCATCGGATTTCGCACCATGCTCACGGCCATTGTAAGACTATCGGGGGCATCGTCGTTTTTGTTCTTGCCAAGCATTTTATAGGAAAACACATTCTGCATGAAGAGGGAGTAGGCTTTATCCCGTTTTCCCGGCTCTCGAAAAATCATCATCTCTCGAATGTCTGGGGCTTTATCGAAAATGCGTTGATATTTTGCCTTGTCGGTGGGAGCGGCTTTCGTTGTGATGTTCAGACGGTAGCCCTGTTTCTTCAACTCTTCCTCAATGCCCTCCTTGTACGACTCGGTGGACTTATTTGCTTCAACCTGCATCGCTTGAACATTGTGTTCCATGACCGCCTTAACGAGCAGCGGTTGAGTAACCTTCTTGTCCCGGTTGTCGTACACCACATCATGAACATAGATGTCCTCGCCATACTGATAACAGACCGGGGATGCAACAAAGTCACCGCCGCCGAACGCCGGGTCTACCGCCATAAAGATACGGTCAGGCTCAACATCGGTCGGGAGTTCGCCATTGTAATAGCGGAAGTCATCCGGGGTGAACAAAGCACCGTCTCTTTCAATCGGCTCACCCATATACTGAGCTGCCCAAGAAGCCATATCATTGTTGCGCTCGAAGGAAGCTCGCCGCTGTTGATAGTACTCTGTACTGAAACCCACACCGTAGTCGTAATTGAATTGGCTCTCATCGTTTTCATCAAGTGCCGACAGATTGATGACCGCAAAACGGCGGGTCTTGAATCGCTCATCATTTTGCAGAAGTTCCATACGAAGTCCTGCTGGGTCTATCATAGACCATCGAGTACCACACCAAAGGATTTTTGCCTTTTCCTTCGCACGAGGAAGCAGGTTGTTATCGACTTTGCTCCACGCAGACATCAAACGGTCTTTATTCATTGCTTCCTCAATGCCGCCGATAAGGTCATCGGAGATTTCGACACCATTACAGTCACACGCACCGTTCAGAGTACCGTAGAGGGAACGACAGGTCAGTGAGGGATAACGCTTTTTGCGGTCGATGTTCAGGGTCTCATCGGCAGAGTTGGTCTGTACCACCTTCGCAGAAGGAAATACATCCTTCCACAGATAGGTTACAGGGTCTTGAATTGTCTCCAACACGCCGTTGTAGAACGCTTTGGTGATGGTATCGGAGTATGCAGAATACAGGTTGGATGACTCGCTGTTGCGCCCGATGAGCCAAGTGACAAAGAACATCAGAATGGTGGTCTTACCGACACGAGGCGGCATGGAGATGAACAGTTCATCAAGTTCATCATCTACGAGCTTTTGCAGATTATCCACAACCTGTTTCAGAATACGGCGGCGGGGCTGATAGAAACGCTCCTCCGGCTTTCGGTTAATTTCGATGTAGAGAAGATAGCTGTCGAACTTGTACGGTGCATCGAATAGCAAACTGCGCCGATACAGGTCAAACAGTTTTGCATACGCCGAGGTTTTCATTCCACGGCTGATATACGACCGCAACTCAGTGTTGGTGTCGTGCGCCAACTTGAAGTCGGACTCCTCGATACTACGGCAAAGCGAGAACACATCCTCGTATGCCCGATAGTCAGAGGGGTCTTTTTGTATTTCAAAAAATATTTTGGATATGAGTTTTTCGTTATCCACTTTCATTACCTCCCAAAAGAAAAGGACTACCCGAAGGTAGTCCCTGTTGACTGTTACTCATCGCCCTGTTGCGAGAGCCTTAATCCCATAAATAACCTGCAACCCACTCAAAACGGCTGCGCCATGAATCATTTTCTTTTTTCTCTTTCTTTGGCTTAGGGAGTTTCCTCCACATAAAGCGTATATACCGTAGAACGGCAAGAGGATAAGAGTAATGACGAACGCAAAGGTATAGATAAATACATACCCGATTATCTTGAAAAACATCTTAAACGCCCATATCATCGTTTAGCCCTCCTTTTTGAGAATCGGCTCGTGAACGCCCTTGACCCAATTCATATCCTTGCCGTACTTATACATTCCCTCGTAGAAGGGGCGGTTATCCCGGATGCTTCTTACATTGGACTCACGGAAGGGTGTACCTTTGCGGGTGGTATAACCTGCGGCAGTTAAACCATCAGCGATGTCCCAAAGGGTACGACCTGCATCCAATCCCTCAAAGACTGCTTTAACGATAGGCACTTCGTCCTCATTGATGACAAGCTGACTGTTTTCCACCTTATACCCATAAGGACTACGACCGCCGCTATAACCTCCGGCTTTCGCCTTGATTCTACGACCGCTGCTTGTTCTCATCGCAATGTTACGCCGTTCCTGCTCAGCCACGAAAAGCATGATGGAGCGATAGATACCGCTTAGACCGTTGTCATCATCAAACTGTTCGCAGACACTCAGGAGCTTGATGTTCTTCTTTTCGAGAGTGTAGAGGTAGTAGAAGTAGAGCTTAATGTCTCTCGCCATACGGTCGGACTTTGCAACGATGACCGCTTCATAGGGAGGATTAGTTACATCAGTTCCATAGAGAATCTTGTCAAGCTCAGGGCGATTGTCTTTGACACCGCTCACAGCCTTGTCAATAAACCATTCCACGATATTGTAGCCATTCTTGTTGGCGTAGAGGAGAATGGATTGTTTTTGAGAGTCAATGCCGAACTTATCGTCTCCGACCTGTCCTTCGGTGCTGACTCGAATATATCCAACTGCGTTTTTGAAGTTCATGGTATCTTCCTCCTGTTCGCATTTATTATATCACAAGTTTATGCGAATGTCAATAGGTTTTTGCGAATTGTCTTTTTATTTTTTGCGAGTGGTTACGACCCTCACCCACCCCGAAACCCTCGCCCGGTTTCCCCCTCCGGGGGTATGCTGCCCCGGAACGCCTGAGCAGCGAGCAACGCCGAGCCGAAAGCCGGACAAAATGCAACTTGAAACGCCGAACGGCTGACAATCGCAGAAAATCTTGAAAAACTTTCGCAGAAACTTTTGACAAGTAAATGCGAATGTGCTATAATGATACCGTAAACAAAAGAGAGCGCACCCGGAAGCCCTGAGAAAGCAAGACCGGGAACGCTCACACAAACCAACCCACGCCGGGCGGCTGCTCCTCCATTATAGACACCGAGAGACACCCGAACATCAGAAAGGCAATAGCAGACCACGAAGCCGAAACCCTCGGCAAGTTCAATCAAGAGATTGAAACCAAGACCGCCGCCGACATCCTCGCAAGTTGGTATTTGAAGCAGTACACCACCCCGAAAACCCTTGAAGCCATCAAGAACACCGCACCCGAAGAGAAACCCGCCGCCGACATCCTCGCCAAGATGAAGGCGAAGAAGGCAAGAGAGGAAGCCAAGAACACGGCGAAACGCCTTGAAGCTCTCGCCCTTGCTGAGTCCTGCAAGCTGCCCGAATCGGTCAATATTTCGGTTGAGTTCACCCGCTCCCGCACATGGGGAAGCATACCACACGCCACCATTACGGCAGAACAGCGGCGCACCTTCGGAACGGCGAGCGGCTGCGGCTATGATAAGGAATCGGCGGCAATTGCTTCCGCTATGAATCAAAACCCCGAAGTTATGCGGATTCTGTACGACCACGCCGAGAGCGGCGAGGGTTTCCCGTATTCCGTCCATACTTTCGCCGGGCTGCCGTCCTTCGATGGTGGTTGCGAGGTCTCCTGTTTCCGCTCTGTGTTCGAGGCTTGCGGCTATGAGTGGCGGCAGGTCGGCAACGGTAAGACCTTCAACGCCTACGCAATCACCCGCAAATAACAACGAGAGACACCGAGCCGGGGCAGTTCGTCCCGGCTCATTTCGTAGGAGGTGAAACCATGCCGAAAGAATGGAAAACGCCCGGAGGAACGGCGGCGGCGGTCTGTCTCGATATGCTCGAACAACCGCATTTGCTCATTGCAGGAAGTACGGGAAGCGGTAAAAGCGTACTTTTGAACACGCTCATTTACACCGCACTTTACAAAGCCCCGCACCGCTGCCGCTTCATCCTGATAGACCCGAAACGGGTTGAACTTATCGACTATAAGGAACTACCGCACACGCTCATATATGTGAGCGAGCCGCCCGACATTGCCGCCGCTTTGGTGTACGCTGTCGAGGTCATGGAAGAGCGATACAAACGAATGCAAGCCGCCCGGCAGAAGAAAAGCACCGAGCCGGACATATTTGTTATTGTGGACGAGTTCGCCGACCTCATGACAACACAGAAGCGGGAAACCATGCCGCAAATAATACGCCTTGCACAACTCGGAAGAGCCGCAAACCTGCATTTGATTATTGCCACCCAACGACCGACACGGGACATTATCAACGGTCAAATCAAAGTCAATCTTGATTCACGGGTTGCGTTACGGTGTCCGACCGCTCAGGACTCCCGAAACATCATCAACACCAAAGGGGCGGAAACGCTGCCCCTCTACGGTTTCGGGTACTACCTCACGCCGAAGGGCTGCGAGCTTATCAAAATACCCATGACACCGCCCGAAGCCATAGCCGAGCGGGTGCAATGGTGGGAAGCTCAGAAGCCGCACAAATCCATATTTGACCGCATAGCCGCCCGGAGATAATGCTGGGCGGCTTTCCTTATGCCATCACAGAAGCCCACAGAAACGCCCACAGAGCCACGCAAGGCGGCAGGGGTATAGAGCTACCCGACACGCAAACGCCCCACAGAGAGCCGCAGAGGGCGCACAGAGTCACGCCCGAAAAACGACCGAGAGACCCACCCGGGACAGCATCGCCGCCCGAATGGGTCTCTTTTCGTTCACTTTTCGTTTTATTTCGGTGGGAGTTAGGCGGGGCGAACTTTGCCAAGCTGATTTTTGACCTTCTGAAAAGTCCTTTCTGCGGCTTTTCGGAAAATGAAAAAGTTTATTTTCTCAGTCGTTTTCCTCACCGTCATCAGGTGGAAGTTCATCAACCACCACAGAATCAAGATAACGCTGCCGCACCTCTTCCGGGTCTCTTGCTTCGCCGAGGGGGTTGTTCGGCGTAACAATGATGTCCTGCTTGTCAGCATAACCGAAGTGATTCTTTCCGAGGAAGATTCCAACCACCGGGTTAATCTTGCCATCGACCATCCAATCTTCCCACATTTCTTCGAGAATTGCCCTCGCTTTTTTTATAAAGGGGGTGTGGCTGCGTTCTCTGCATTCGCCAACCTGCCATTGATAAAATGTCTTTCTCTCAATACCAAGTGCATTGCACATCCCGGAAACAGTCGGTTTAATGTCATCTTCTACGCAATGATTGAAGTACCAAATGATACGCTCTTCAACCTGTTTCTCATCGGATATATCAATCACGGGCAAATCCCAACTCGCAAGGGCGTGTCGCAAATAGCGACCCCTATCCCCCGGTAAAAGATTTTCATTTCCGTTCCAAGAAAGGTCTTTCCTCTCGTTGCCGCCTGAGCCTTTCGGTCTCCCTCTTTTTGCTACCTGCTGACCGATGTCAGTCAATTCTTTGTCTTTCATCTTGTATGCTCCTTTCTGCCTGTCGGGTAGAGTGGGTAGAGGAAAATCGGCTTTTTCA
>OHEI01000870.1_pt1 | contig 11102 bp, 7 predicted proteins | sample 1567241 | NCBI WGS metagenome assembly OHEI01 (sample SAMEA3879565, study PRJEB24766) | human gut metagenome | biome: human-associated habitat; feature: feces | place: USA | collected 1985/1987 | reverse complement strand
AGGAAAGGACTTCCAAAGGGAGGCAAAGCCGCAATACTATCAGAAAGCTGTCCAAACTGGGGGCTTTCGTACTTTGCCATAAACAAGGCAGGTGCCGTTGCAGTCCCAGTACTTCCAAACTTCAGCAAGACAGAGGTTGAGAAGATACTTGAGCATAGCGAGGCACAGTACGTATTCGTAAATGCTGCAAACGCCGCAAAGGTCGTAGGTTCAAAATCAAAGGTGATACGCATAGAGGACGTGGCACAGATTCCTGCATGCGAAATGGAGAAGCTTGCAACGTGCAAGTTCGCAGACCTCATAGGAACCAGCCTGCTTGGTACGGATTCATTGAAGCGGAAAGACCAAATGATGCTTGAGGAGAGGGCTCCAAAGGAAGATGACATAGCATCTATAATCTACACAAGCGGAACGACTGGAACGCCAAAAGGCGTAATGCTCACCAACAAGAACCTAGTATGGAACGCAGTCACCTGCTCCACTCCATTCATAAAGATACACAGGGGCTGGAGCGCCCTTTCCATACTTCCACTGAGCCATGTATATGAGTTCACGATTGGTCTTCTTCTGCTTCTCATAAACGGCTGCACCATAACATATCTTGGAAAGGCTCCAAGCACGAACACCCTTATGCCTGCGCTCAAGGGAGTAAGGCCACACATTGTGCTGTCAGTACCCCTTCTCATAGAAAAGGTCTATAGAAGGGCTTTGGCTCCAAAGTTCAAGGAAGGGACGACTCTTGCAAAGTTTGCAGGAAACAGACTTACGTCAAGGTTCGTATACAACATGGTGGGCCGTAAAGTCATCAAGACCTTTGGAGGACGCCTTAGGTTCTTTGGAGTCGGTGGCTCCAAGCTGGATCCTGAAGTGGAAGCGTTCCTTGACAAGATAAACTTCCCGTATGCACTTGGCTACGGCCTTACGGAGACGAGCCCGTTCATAGCGGGATGCGGACCAAAGGACCATGTGGTTGGAACGCTAGGAGCCCCAATAGAAGGACTGGATGTGAGGATCGCCCCTGAAGACGGTGAGATACAGCTCAAAGGTCCAAGCATCATGAAGGGATACTACAAGATGCCGGAGCTTACAAAGGAGACGTTCACTGAAGACGGGTACTTCAGGACCGGCGACCTTGGAGCCTTCGAGGACGGAAGGCTCGTCATAAAGGGACGAAGCAAGAGCATGATACTTGGCTCTGGAGGAGAGAACATCTATCCAGACAACATAGAGTCCCTCATCAACGCACAGGACTTCGTAGTCGAAAGCCTTGTAGTACCAGAGGACAGGAGCCTTACCGCAATGGTGAGACTTGACATCAAAGCACTGAACAAAACCTTCAAGGATATAGATATACAGGATTTTCTAGAGAAGATCCGCTCAGAGGTCAACCAAAAGCTTGCATCCTTCAGCAGAATCCATAGGATCAAGCTTCAGGAAACGCCTTTCGAGAGAACCCCAACCGAGAAGATCAAACGGTATCTATACACGAAGGCGATGTAACCACCTACTTTTTACCCCTTGAACAGGGGCTGCTGGAAGAAACCACGGACAATCGAGGGAGAGAGACTGCAATGGCAATTCCAACAACCCCTGTTCACCCTTTGAGATGCAATGCGCATAACACAATCCAAAGAACGGTGTTGAATTCCAAACGAATGGCGACTAGAATCGAACCATGGTCGAAAGAATAGAACGAAGCAACACGAACAGCGTCAAATACAACCCAAAGGCCATTGAGAACCTTTGTGGAAACCCAAACGCAGAACCGTTCTGGGTCGCAGACATGGACCTTGCATCCCTCAACGCCGCAAAGGAGGCCCTCGTAGCCACCGCACAGCTGGGACTCTACGGATACCCCGCATTCGACGGTTTGGACCAGGCCTTCATAGATTGGGTCAGGATGCGGCATTCATGCACGCTTTCAAAGACCGATGTCGTTGTGTCCCCCGGCATCCTGGCAAGCATAGCAGTCATGACGGAGCTGCTACCGGCAAGGGATGTCATAATCCCAAGACCTGCATACAAACCGTTCGTGGACATTGCAAGAAACCATGGAAGGAGAATACACGACTGGCCTCTTTCATACGACAGGGAGGAAGGACGATTCGACCTGGACTTCGCCGCTCTGGAAGAGATAGCTTCAAGACCAGGAAGCAAGATCCTGTATTTCTGTTCACCCCATAACCCATCTGGAAGGGTCTGGAACAGGGCGGAACTGGAAAAAACCGCAGAGATCTGCAAAAAGTACGACATCGTTGTATTCAGCGACGAGATACACTGCGACCTGACATTCCCAAGCCAGCATCACACGCCGTTCTTTGAAGTAGCAAAGGAAAAGGACCTTGAATGCATAGTGTTCATGGCACCGTCAAAGACATTCAACATTGCAGGAGAGCATTTCTCTGCAACGGTATTCACTGATCTTTCGACCAGAGAAGCGTTCAGTACCTATCTGGAAAAGATGAGAATGGGAGAGATATCGCTGTTCTCAGGTACGGCTGCGCTTGCCTGCTACAAACACGGCTATAACTGGCTCATGGAGCTTACCGCCTATCTTGAAGACAACGCAAAGCTCATAGGCGACTTTCTTAAGACGCAGCTTCCACAGGTAAGGTTCATCATGCCACAGGCATCCTTTGTAACGTTTCTTGACTGTTCTCAGGTAAGAACGATGCTCCAAAATGCAGGCAAGGACATTGATCTTGTGCACTTCTTTGGAAAAGAGGCATCCGTTGCCATGAATGCAGGTCCTTGGTTCGGCGAAGGCTACGAAGACTTCCTACGATTCAACTACGGAACTGACAAGAACCATATACTTGAGGCTCTCAAGAGAATGAAGAAGGCCGTGGAAGGAATCCAAAGCTGATACGAAACATGAATCAGGCCTCAACGGCATCGGTCTTAGGGAGCTTTCTATAGACCGTGAAATACATGGTGAGAAAGCATGAGAGACCGCCTATGACATCCGATACAGGCTCTGACAGGAAGATGCCGTAGACTCCAAGGCCAAATAGGTTTGGAAGGACAAGCGCGAATGGAATTACAAGGACGACCTTTCTGAAGAGCGAGAAGAACAGGGCATGCTTTGCCATTCCAAGGGCTGTGAATGTGCTTTGGCCGGTTGACTGGAACGCCATGAAGAACTGCATGCAGAAGAAAAGCCTTATTGCGATCTTGGCGCACTCAAGAACGGAGGGGTCCTTTACGAAGAGGCCTGCGAATGCACCAGGGAAGAGCATGAAAAGAACCCAGATTACAAGATAGTATCCAAAGATTATGACGAACATCCATTTTATGGCATCGCGCACACGTTGGAATTTCTTTGCTCCGTAGTTGTAGCTTATGATTGGACGTGCAGCCCCTGTCGTGCCATGCATCAGCGTCATGAACACTTCCCTAAGCGAGTTTACGACCGTCATTGCACCAACCCATGCATCTCCGCCAAGAAGCTGGAGCTTTGCATTGTAGAGCATGGAGACGGAGCTGTTGGTTATTGAGAAGCAGAACTCCGTCAGTCCAAGGGAGATGATCTTTGAAACCATGCGCCAATTTGGTCTGAACCCTTTGAATGACAGCCTCACCTCCACCTTGCCTCCGCAAAGGAACGACAGAACCCAGGCGGCACTCACGAACTGTGAGAGTATGGTTGCAAGGGCGGCCCCTTTGACACCCATGTCGAAGACGAATATGAACACTGGATCCAGGACGATGTTTATCACCGCCCCTATCATGACAGTGAGCATACCCACTTTGGCATAGCCCAAAGCGTTGATGTATGGGTTGAGACCAAGGGAGACCATGACGAACACGGTTCCAACCAAATAGACATCAAGGTAGTCGTTTGCATACTGAAAGGTCTGGTTGGATGCTCCTATGATCCAAAGGACATCGTCCTTGACTATATAGCCAACGACAGTCAGAACGATTCCGGTAGCTATGAGCATGAAGGCGGAGTTGGACATGTAGTCCTTGGCGATGGATTTGTCCCCTTTGCCCAAGGCCATTGAGAACAACGGAGAACCGCCGGATCCAAAAAGGTTCTGGAATGCGGTTATTATCGTTATTATTGGAAATGCAAGCCCAATGCCGGTCAATGCCATGGCACCAATGCCTGGCATACGACCTATGTATATCCTATCTACTACGCTGTAAAGCACGTTCACAAGCAATGCCAAGGTCATTGGTATCGCCATGCGAACCAGGTTTTCAAGGACCCTTCCTTGTGAGAAATCAATATTGTTCGACCGCATGGGGATACTTTACTTCATCCTTTCGAATGCGTCCACTCCATGTTTACATATAGGGCATATATAGTCGGCGGGAAGTTCATCGCCTTCATAGACGTAGCCGCATATCTTGCAGACCCATCCTGTCTTGCCTTTCTCCTCTGTGGGACGGGGCTTTATGTTCGAAAGATAATACGAATAAGTGCAGGAAGGCTCATCTCCCAAACGCTCTGCGTGCGTTACGTCCGCAATATAGAGCCAATGGCTCCCAAGATCCACTACCTGCTCCACCCTTGCGCTTATGTAGGCGTTCGTGTCCTTTGTGATGTATAGAGCTCCGTTGCTGGATCTCTTTGCATCTTCAAAGCCTTTGAACTTGTCTGTATCCCGCCCGCTTGCAAATCCAAAGCGTTTGAACACATCCATGGTTGCGTTTTGGGCAAGGAAGCTCACGTTGAAAACACCTGTCTTCTGTATGAGTTCGTTGGTGTAGTTCTTCTTGTTCACAGACACCGTTATCGCCAAAGGCTCCTCTGCAACCTGGCACAGGGTATTGATTATGCAGCCATTGTCCTTCAAACCTTCCCCTTCTCCACCTGCAGTCAAAACGAACAGTCCGTAGGAGATGCTGTGAAGGGCTTTGCGGTCTATCGTCACATTTGCTTTTTGGGGTTCCAAAACCGCATTTTCAAGTCTTTTGCCCATGCTTTGGACGATTGCATCTGCTATATTTCCAAGTTCGGCAACATTGTCATCCTTAACGGACGACTTCAACGAAGAAGTCTCCTCAAGTATCGTCATGTTCTTCATGGACGACAGTATCTCTCTCATCAAGGCACCGCTTGTAGCGGCCCAGCTGCCGTTCTCAACAACCGCCACCGTCCTGTTCTGGAGATTGTGGGCCTTGAGATCAAGGAGCACATTCTCCATGTTGACGAATATGCCAGAGTTGTATGTTGAGGATGCAAAAACAAGATGGCTGCAACGGAACGCCTCTGAGACTATCTCTGACGGGTGTGTCTTTGAAACATCATAGACTGCAATGTTTCTGACACCCTTGTCTGCAAGATCCCTTGCAAGGATGTTCGCTGCATTCTCGGTTCCGCCATATATGGAGCCGTATGCTATCATGACGGCATCGTCTTCAGGAGTGTAGGTAGCCCACTTTGTGTACTTGTCCACAAACCAGGCTATGTCCTTCCTCCATATGGGACCATGGAGAGGGCATATCATGGCAATGTCCAGCCCACCGGCCTTCTTGAGAAGGGCCTGGACCTGGACACCGTACTTTCCAACGATGTTGGTATAGTAGCGTCTGGCCTCAGAAAGCCACTGCGTCTTGAAATCGTATTCGTCTGCGAATAGGTTTCCGTTCAAGGCACCAAAGGTTCCAAAGGCATCGGCACTGAAAAGGATCTTGTCCGTCATGTCGTATGTAACCATGACCTCTGGCCAGTGCACCATTGGAGCATTGACGAACGTGAATACATGGCGGCCTGTCTTGAGCTGGTCGCCCTCCTTCACGGCATGGGATGGAATGGATGTATCAGCATCGAAGAACTGCCCTATCATGTCAAGTGCACGTTTGGTCGCAACGATCTGGGTCTCTGGATGTCTGAGACGCAGCTCTCCAATCGTTGCAGCATGGTCAGGCTCCATGTGGTTGACTATGAGGTAGTCGAGCTTCCTTCCTTCAAGGATGTGCTCAACGTTCTCAAGGAACACACCGGAAACGGATCTGTCAACTGTGTCTATGAGGACAGTCTTCTCATCCATCACAAGATAGGAGTTGTATGAAACTCCGTTTGGAATTGGAAACACGTTTTCGAAGAGTGCCAGCCTTCTATCGCTGGAACCTACATAGAACACATCTTCAAGGACTTTTCCGGTGCAGTGCATGTCAACCTCCTAATGCAAGGACGCAGCAACGAACCCGCCGCTGCGTCCAAACGCTCAATATTTCAAATATCAGTAGTTCTCTGCGTTGAGCTCGAAGTACGCCTGTGGATGAGCGCAGACAGGACACACTTCAGGAGCCTTCATGCCAACGCTTATGTGTCCGCAGTTGCGGCACTTCCAGATTCGTACGGAGCTTCTTTCAAAGACCTCGTCAGCCTTAACGTTGTCCAGAAGGGCTCTGTACCTGTCCTCATGGTGCTTCTCGATCTCCGCCACCATTCTGAACTTAGCGGCAAGCTCCTTGAAGCCCTCTTGTTCAGCATCCTTTGCAAAGCCTTCGTACATGTCCGTCCACTCGTAGTTCTCCCCATCAGCCGCAGCTTCGAGGTTCGTGGAGGTATCGCCAAGAAGACCAAGCTCCTTGAACCACATCTTGGCATGTTCCTTCTCGTTCTCCGCAGTCTCAAGGAAGATTGCGCTTATCTGTTCGAATCCTTCCTTCTTTGCAACCGATGCAAAGTAGGTGTACTTGTTCCTAGCCTGAGACTCACCTGCAAAGGCGGCTTCAAGGTTCTTCTCTGTCTTCGTTCCTGAATACTTTCCCATAACAAACCTCTTTGTAATTCAACGATTGGCATGGCGGGATGCATGAAGTACACCTTGGCACCACGTCAATTAAAAGATACACCTGCTCTGCAGAAACGCAAAGCAAAAAACACTATTATATGCCTAATCCTAGCGGATCTTCACACTGAAGGCTTTCTCCAAGCGATCCATCCAAGGTCACCTTTGGGCAGAACCTTTGAAGATAAAGCTTCTTGGCTCCCTTGAGCCATTGCCCAATCAATGTGATGTCCTTAGGCGAGACCGCACCCCGTTCGCACGTAGTTCTAAACTCATAGCAAGGGGCCTTGCCCATCACGATGTCCACAGAACGCTTCACGGCATCCACATCAAGACACCCCAATAAACCATATCTTTGGACCGATGTCTTTATATCCATGGCTACGTAGTCCAAAAGACCTTCGTCCAAGGCCTTCTCCAATTTGTCAGGAAAGCTTCCATTGGTGTCGAGCTTTGTCCTAAGTCCAAGCTTCTTGACCTCTCCAAGGAAATCCAGAAGGCCGGCTTGAAGGCATGGCTCACCACCGGAGACAACAACAGCATCAAGAAGACCATGGCGATGCTTTACATAATCGAATACCTTATCAACGGTGAAAGACTCAAAATCATTGGTTTCTTCATTGCTTTGGGACATCGTTCCATCCCATACCAACGAAGGGTTGTGGCAGTAAGGGCAACGAAAGTTGCAGCCTTTCGTGAAAACGGTGCATGCTACAAGCCCAGGATAGTTGACAGAATCCACACGGACGAAGCCACCTATCCTGAAGCTCAGGTCGTTCAGCATTTGTTAGCCCAGCTTACAATGGCTCCTGCACCCTGCAGGGCGTTGTCCTTGCGGCCACCAACGAACATCACAGGAACGGACATCACACCGTACTGTGCAGCCAAGTCGGCATTCTCCTGAGCGTCCACGACCTTGTAGGCAATGCCCTTTCTATCAAGAGCGGCCTTTGCCGTAGGGCAGTTTGGACAGGTCTTCGTCGTAAAGAGAAGGTTCTCTGAAGAACAGGAACACACAGGGGCATCGGTCTTGGAAGTGCCCTTTTCATTCTGCGAATCGTGCGTGGCAGGCCCGTTCACCTTGGCACGCGATGCCTCGTCGAAGTCATACGTCTCCCTTTCCTTGAACTCCTGGGCCTTTCCTGTGTTCCAGTTCTGGACAGGTCTGTAGTAGCCGGTGATTCTGGAATAGACCTCGGTTGGCTTGCCGCATTTTGGGCATGTGTAGTGCTCGCCTGTGATGTATCCATGCTCCTTGCACACGGAGTATGTTGGGCTTATCGTGAAGTACGGAAGCTTGTAGTTGGATGCAATCTTTCTGACAAGCGATGCCACTGCCTCCCAGCTTGTAGGCTGCTCGCCAAGGAATACATGGAAGACCGTTCCGCTTGTGTACTTGGTCTGAAGCTCGTCCTGGATATCCATGGCCTTGAAGAGGTCGTGCGTGAAGCCAACAGGGAGGTTTGAGGAGTTGGTGTAGTATGGAGACTCCTGCGTACCTGCCGTGATGATGTTTGGATAGCGCTTCTTGTCATGGATTGCAAGTCTGTATGAGGTGCTCTCTGCAGGTGTGGCCTCAAGGTTGTAGAGGTCGCCGTACATCTCCTGATAGTCGGAAAGCCTCTCCCTCATGTGGTCAAGCACCTGGGAGGTGAAACGCTGACCCCTTTCGTCCGTGAGATCGCAGCGCAGCCAATTTGCATTGAGGCAGGCTTCGTTCATGCCCACAAGACCAATGGTACTGAAATGATTGTTGAACGTTCCAAGATATCTCTTCGTATACGGATAGAGTCCGTTTTCAAGGAATTTGGAAATAGTATTCCTCTTGACCTTGAGCGAGCGGGCTGCAATGTCCATGAGCTTGTCCAGCCTGTCATAGAAGTCCTTCTCGTCCTTTGCAAGGTATGCAAGACGTGGCATGTTGAGAGTCACGACACCAACCGATCCTGTGGACTCTCCGCTTCCAAAGAAACCGCCGCTCTTCTTCCTAAGCTCTCTGAGGTCCAATCTAAGGCGGCAGCACATGCTTCTTACATCGCTTGGCTGCATCTCAGTGTTGCCAATGTAGTTGGAGAAATAGGGAGTTCCATACTTCATCGTCATGGAGAAGAGAAGCTCGTTGTTTGGATTGTCGGACCAGTCGAAGTCCTTGGTAAGTGAATACGTAGGAATAGGATACTGGAAACCGCGTCCGTTTGCGTCGCCTTCGAGCATGACCTCAAGGAACGCCTTGTTGACCATATCCATCTCCTTTTGGCAGTCGCCGTAGGTGAAGTCCATGTCCTCGCCTCCAACGATTGCAGGAAGATCCTTGAGATCTGGTGGAACGGTCCAGTCAAGCGTTATGTTCGAGAACGGAGCCTGCGTACCCCAACGGGACGGCGTGTTGACGCCAAAGACGAAGCTGCTCACACACTGCTTGACCTCCCTGTAGCTGAGGTTCTCAGCCTTGACGAACGCAGCGAGGTATGTGTCGAACGAGCTGAACGCCTGAGCGCCGGCCCATTCGTTCTGCATGATTCCAATGAAGTTGACCATTTGGTTGCATAGTGTATTCAGGTGTCTTGCAGGACGGGACGAAATCTTGCCCTCCACCCCGCCAAGGCCTTCCTTGATGAGCTGTTTGAGGCTCCACCCAGCACAATAGCCCGATAGCATTGAAAGGTCGTGAAGATGAAGGTCCGCATTCCTGTGTGCTGCACCTATCTCCTCGTCATAGATCTGAGAAAGCCAGTAGTTCGCGGTTATGGCTCCGCTGTTGGAGAGGATGAGACCGCCTATGCTGTAGTTGACGGTGCTGTTCTCCTTGACGCGCCAGTCATCGGCCTTGAGATATCCGTCTACCGTCTTCTTGTAGTCTATCATGTTCTGCTCGGCGTTTCTTACATTCTCATGCTGCTTGCGGTAGAGGATGTAGCTCTTTGCAACGTCGCTGTAGCCGCAAAGGGCAAGCGTGGTCTCCACGCTGTCCTGAATGGCCTCGACTCCAATCTCGCCATCCTTGACCTTAGAGCCAAAGTCAGCTGCAGCCCTGAGGGCCAAGAGCCCCACTATTTGTCTGTTGGTTTCCTTTCCTGTGGCCTCGAAGGCTCTGGAAATCGCATTCTCAATCCTAGAAAGTTCGAAATCGACCTTAGATCCATTCCTTTTGACTACGGTGTTTATCATACAGCCCTCCATGGTTGTCTGTTGCTTTGTCACTTGATCCGGATAGCGTTGGAAAACGCTCAAACCCCAGTGTAACGACACTACGCTTCACACAACATATAGTGTTGCTTTTGTGCCGGCTACGCAATTACTAGTACACTGGAAACCTTGTGGCTGTCAACCTCTTTTTGGCCCGTTTGGCTGTTTTTGTAGGCGTTTTGCTTTGGAGAAGAGCCTGTGTATTGCCAAAAATCCTTGTCGTATCTATATTTCCACTCATGGGAAAAACAAAGAAAATCGCAACTATTTTTCTGTCAGTCTATTTGGTCGTTTCAGGTACGATAGACCTCTTCATCCCTCATGTAAGGACCAAGGCATGGTACGCCGTAGTGTCCCTTGCCGTCATCTGGCTCATACCTGTAGTGGTGAAGCTTTTCAAGCTGGAGATATCGGACATGACATACGTCCTTTTCATAACGTTCGTGGTCGTTGGGACATACACAAGCAACCGCCACAACCTATACAAAACGTTCTGGTGGTTCGATGTAGTGCTTCACCTTTCATCAGGCGTAATGCTTTCTATGATGGCAGGGGATCTCTTCTTCCCTATTTCCAAGGAACATGGGAACCCGCTTTGGTTCGAAATTCTTTTCATGTTCATATTCGCTGTGGCGGCCGCTGGATTTTGGGAGATAATGGAGTTCTTGTTCGACTGCATCACAGGTCAGGATGTCCAAAGAAACCTGCTGCGAGAGCATGAGATAATATCCACAGCATGGCAGAACAACGGCATCATAGACACCATGAACGACATGATAAACGGCACTGTAGGAGGCATAGTTGGATGTACGCTGAGCTTGCTGACCCGCAGGAAAGCCCAGCGCCATGGAAAAAATGACTAGTTGATCGAAACGTCTCCGCTTACCGTCTCGAACTCGAACCTAGAGGATGCACCTTTTGGGTTGTAGCTTGCGCCACCGGATAGGTTTGCAGAGCTTGAGCGAAGCCTTCCGCTTACGGAATCGAACTCAACGGCATAGAGCGAACCCTCTGGAAGCGCAATGGAGAACGAGCCGGACACAGACTTGCCTTCGATCTCCCTAGGACATACTCCCAACGAAAGCGAAATCTCCCCGCTCACAGTCTCGAGCTCAATCTCCTTCACATAGTCCATCTGGGCTCTAAGGCTACCGGATACCGACTCGA
>OHEI01000862.1_pt1 | contig 11181 bp, 9 predicted proteins | sample 1567241 | NCBI WGS metagenome assembly OHEI01 (sample SAMEA3879565, study PRJEB24766) | human gut metagenome | biome: human-associated habitat; feature: feces | place: USA | collected 1985/1987 | reverse complement strand
AGTCCTGCTGCTGCACCAACCCACCAGTTAGTAGCATAAAACACTGCCGGAATAGTCATGGCGGTTAAAACTGCATACGGAATATAGTATAGAAAAGATCGCACGAAGCTGTTGTTGATCTTTTCTTTTATTGCGATAAAAGGAATAACACGGATCAGATATGTGGAGCCCGCGAGTATGAGTAAATATATAAAAAATACACTGTTTTTCATTATGTAAAATCTCCTTATACGCTTATTATCAAATATTTAATAAATCATTCCTTATCAGTATCATTTGCAACCGGAAACAGCAGCGAACCGATAACTGCAGCCACAATGGCTACAACAGTGATGGTGATACCGCTTGAAATCCTTGACAAAAACGGTACGTAGTAAAACATGCAGCTAAGCACGAGTGCAAGCAGCACAACAAACACGACCGCCCGCGATTTCTTCATCTCAGGAACCACGATAGCCACGAACATGCCATAGATAGCAAGACTCAGCGCACTCATAAGCCTATCCGGCAGAATGCTTCCCAGTATAGCACCTATCAGCGTACCGACAGCCCAGCCGATGTATGGAAGAGTTGACAGCCCTGCAAAGAAGCTTCTGCTCACAGAATCCTCCTGGCTTGCCACGGCAAAAATCTCATCAGTCATCATAAAGCCGAGTATCCATCTGGAAATTCCGCTAAATCTGGAATCCGCCTTCTGTCCAACCGAAATCGACATAAAGGAATATCTTATATTAATAGTAATCTGCGAAATAAGCATCTGGAAATACTGTCCCGGATGCATCATAATTCCGATGCCTGCAAACTGTCCGGCAGATGTGACAGTGGTCATCGAAATGAGCACAGCCTGCCACCAGGATAGTCCATATGACACCGCCATAATTCCAAAAGTAAATGAAACTGACAGATATCCCAGCGCAATCGGGATGCCTGCTGTCAGTCCTCGTTTATAGTTTTCCATTCTAAATTCTCCTTAGCATATTACAACAACATGTTATTCTAGCACAAATTTCATGAAAATGCACTTTCAAATTGTTTGTACCACTTTACAATCTTGCAGTTGCGCATCATGTAACTGCATAAAGACCGGTAATAATAATTGTAATTTGCCCATCAATCCGCTATACTGTAGCTAAGTACAGCGGATTGATGGATTTCGTGGAGGTTCATATGGTAAGCACTTACCTAGGTTTTGGAAAATACATTTGTATTGTAGTGAGGTGAAATTCATTCAAGGCTAATCTAACAGGAGGAGTAGATTTTGTATGCTGAATATATTTTATGGAGATATGAAAGAAGCAGTATATAATACGGCAGCGTATTTTAAATATGATTATGAAGATAACTGGATTACAGATCCATTTGTGAAGAAAATGATAAAGGATGTGGATCAGTCGATTGTTTTGGACAGTGGAGTAATCGACAGCCCAGTGTTAGGAAAAATACCGCCTACGGGGTTATCAGGTGGTGTTAAAACATTGATTTTGGTGAAGTTTGAAAAAAATAAAATTTTCAATGCATCGACCTGTGGAGATAATTGTGCAAAATGGTTATTAAAAATTGCAGAAACAGAAGACAGAACAATAAACTTACGTCATTTGATGAAATTTGAAGTTGAACCGTTTGACATCCGAATCCTTAACACGAATGAAATTGTACATACCATGGAAGAACTGGTATCAATTGCAGGTGAATTTGTTTGATGGCAGGAGGATACGATGAAAGGAAAACATAAAGTTATTGTATCAACAAAACGTTTAAAGTATGAATTTGAACTTCGGAGAAATCTGACGATTATCCAGGGAGACAGTGCAACTGGAAAAACTACACTTGTAGATATGATTCGTGATTTCGTGAATAATCCAACCGGCACACCTGTAGAGGTGATATGTGATAAAAAATGTCATGTGGTTGAAGGAAGTTTATGGAAAGAGCAGTTGTCAGGCATATCAGACTGTATTGTATTTATTGATGAGGGAAATGAATTCATAACGACAGTAGATTTTGCAGATAAAATTCAAAAAACAGATAATTATTATGTAATTGTTACTAGGGAAGCTTTACCAGCATTGCCATATAGCGTAGAAGAAATCTATGGAATTCGTACATCTGGAAGATATGGGACATTGAAACAAAGTTATCATGAATTCTATCGGATATATGGAACAGATACATATGAAGATAAAGTGAGTCCGGAAATTATTATTACGGAAGACAGCAATTCAGGATATCAATTTTTTGAACATGTATGTATAGAAAATGGTTTGAAATGTGAATCTATGAATGGAAAATCAAATGTCTTTCATTATCTGAACAAACATAAAGGTGAAAAAATACTTGTCATTGCAGATGGGGCGGCATTTGGTTCCGAGATTGACAGGGTGTTGCAGGTTATCCATGGCAGAAAAAATGTGGCCTTATATTTGCCTGAATCATTTGAATGGATGATTATGGATGCCGATATTTTAAAGAATAATACAGTAAGAAGCATATTGAGTAATCCATCAGAGTATGTAGAGAGCAAGCTTTATTTCAGTTGGGAAAGGTTTTTTACAGCTATTCTGATTGAACAAACAAAAGACACCTATTTGGCATATGCAAAACGTAAATTAAATCCGGCATATTTAAGTGGAGCAATTAAAGAGTCGATTTTAAGAAAAATGAACATAATTGATCTGAATAAGAAAGATGAATAAATATTAAGAAAAAATAGAGGAATGGTTAAATGAAGGTTGTAGTAGCAATTGATTCATTTAAAGGAAGCATGACAAGCATGCAGGCCGGGATGGCATGCAAAGAAGGCATATTGGCGGCAATACCGAAAGCAGATGTGGTGGTCAGACCACTTGCAGATGGCGGAGAGGGAACTGTAACCGCTTTGGTAGAGGGCATGAATGGCACATATGAACATGTTGATGTAACAGGACCGATGGGACAAAAGGTGCACGCGACATATGGAGTACTTGAGGATGATACGGCTGTTATGGAAATGGCAGAAGCATCAGGAATCACACTTGTTGAAGGTAAATCTGATCCGTGGAAAGCGACCTCATTGGGTGTGGGAGAGATGATACTGGATGCCGTGCACAAGGGCTGTCGGAATTTCATAATCGGAATAGGCGGAAGCGCAACCACTGAGGGTGGCATAGGAATGCTGACGGCGCTCGGCTATGAGTTTTATGATGAGGATGACAATATTCTTCCACCGGTATTTGGCTCGCTTGCAAGGGTAAAAAAGATCAAGGCTGATAAGGTTCCTTCGGAATTGAAGCAGTGTCATTTCAAAATAGCATGTGATGTAACTAATCCACTGTGCACAGAGCAGGGCTGCGTATACATTTTTGGAAAGCAAAAGGGCGTACAGGAGCATGAAAAGGCACAGATGGATAAAATGATGAGACAATATGCAGACTGTGTTGAGGAGTATGCGGGAAAAAGATTTAGCGAGACACCGGGAGCAGGCGCTGCGGGAGGTCTTGGCTTTGCGTTTCTTTTTGGACTTGAGAACGTGGAGCTTAAATCCGGCATAGATATAGTGCTAAACGCAATACAGCTTGACAAGGAACTGAAAAATGCCGATATCGTAGTGACCGGAGAGGGCAGGCTTGATGGACAGAGCGCCATGGGAAAGGTGCCTGTCGGAGTGGCAAAAGCAGGCAGAAAAAACGGCTGTAAAGTAATCGCACTAGCAGGGAGTGTCACTGACGATGCAGTGGCATGTAATAAAGAAGGCATAGATGCGTTTTTCCCTATTATAAGAGGGGCAACAACGCTTAATGAGGCTATGGATATCAAAAATGCTCAAAAAAACATGAAAAATACCGCAGAACAAGTTTTTAGGCTTATTGACATCAGCTCGCTTATGGAATAATATATGTTAGTAAAATTATCGTTATTGTTTATACATTATGTGACAGTAACAGATTATGCGTGGTGCAGGGGCGTGATGAGACATAAAAGCCCTGTATATCATAGAATATTTCAATAAAAAAGGAGAAAAGCAATGGCTAAGGAGAAAAAATTAGTAGAGGCCATCACTTCCATGGAGGAAGATTTCACACAATGGTATACAGACGTTGTGAAGAAAGCAGAGTTGATGGATTATTCATCTGTAAAGGGATGCATGATCTTTAAACCCAATGGTTATGCCATCTGGGAGAATATACAGAAGAATCTCGATGCAATGTTCAAAGAGACAGGAGTAGAGAATGTATACATGCCAATGTTCATTCCGGAGAGCCTGCTCCAGAAGGAAAAGGATCACGTAGAGGGCTTTGCACCTGAGGTCGCATGGGTCACACAGGGCGGACTTGAGACACTTCAGGAGAGACTTGCAGTAAGACCTACATCAGAGACACTTTTCTGCGAGCTTTTCAGCAAAACAGTACAGTCACACAGAGACCTTCCAAAGGTATATAACCAGTGGTGCTCAGTAGTGCGTTGGGAGAAGACAACACGTCCATTCCTCCGCTCATCAGAGTTCTTATGGCAGGAGGGACATACTGTTCATGCAACAGCCGAGGAGGCAGAGGCACGTACAGTACAGATGTTAAACATCTATGCGGATTTCTGTGAGAAGTACCTTGCAATCCCTATGGTAAAGGGAAGAAAGACAGACAAGGAGAAGTTCGCCGGAGCAGAGGCTACATACACAATAGAGGCACTCATGCATGACGGAAAAGCACTCCAGTCAGGAACCTCACACAACTTTGGTGACGGCTTCCCTAAGGCCTTCGGCATCCAGTACACAGACAAGGACAATAAATTACAGTACTGTCATGAGACATCATGGGGCGTTTCAACACGTCTTATCGGAGCTATCATCATGGTTCACGGAGATGACTCAGGACTCGTGCTTCCACCAAAGATTGCACCAACACAGGTTATGGTCATTCCAATCCAGCAGCAGAAGGACGGCGTCCTTGACAAGGCATATGACCTAAAGGACAAGCTCTCAAAGGATTTCCGCGTGAAAATCGATGCAACCGACAAGACACCTGGCTGGAAGTTCGCAGCACAGGAGGTTCAGGGAATCTCAACACGTATCGAGATTGGACCAAAGGATATCGAGAAAAACCAGTGCGTTATCGTCCGCCGAGACACAAGAGAGAAAATCGTTGTCTCACTCGATGAGGTAAATGAGAAGCTCGCAGAGGTACTTGAGACAATGCAGAATGACATGCTCGAGAAGGCAAAGGCATTCCTTGCAAGCCATATAAACGATGCACACGACTACAATGAGTTCAAGGCAATCGCAGAGACAAAGCCGGGCTTTATCCGTGCTATGTGGTGTGGAGACGAGGCCTGCGAGAACAAAATCAAAGAGGACACAACAGTTACAAGCCGTTGTATGCCATTTGGTGACCAGGAGCAGATTTCCGACGTATGCGTATGCTGTGGAAAGCCGGCGCACAAACTTGTATACTGGGGCAAGGCATATTAAATTCGCGCCTAAATTCCCGTATACGAATGTTACAAGCCTCGGCGTAGTACCGCTACGCCTGCGTTTGTAATCATCCGTCTACGAAAATTTATTTCGCGAATTAGCAATTATTTTTGTATATTATTATGATAAACAGCTCGCCGGAGGGGCGCATTGACGCAGCATACGGCTGTGGCGCATGCTCGATTTACGACGTGTCGTGTGTGAGAGTTAATGCCACCTGCGGCTGAAGCTGGCGCAAAAAATACTCGTTCAAGCGTAAGCGCGTTTGATTTTTTAGCGCCTAATAAGCTCTGCCGCAGGAGGTATTTACTCTCACCAGACTAAGGAGTTATGAGAGCGGAGTGATATATAATCTGTGCACCGGGCGCTTCATGCACTTACAGAACCTGAATTCGAAGCGCTCCATGCACAAGCGATTATATAAGCCGTTACACCGCGCAGTCTACAGCCGGCAGCTCCCCTGTCACATCGAGGAAGAGATTTGTAAAGGTCTGCTCATAGTAAGGCTCCACCCAGAGCAGGCCGATGCCGAGCGACAGCACGCAAAGCACAAGCATACCGATGAAGCTTACGTTAATGTAAATGACTCTGAGTATGTTGCCGCGAATCAGCTTTATGGCATGAGTCAGGCATGCAAACACGGATAAATCATCACGCGAGAGCACCAGATACAGGTAAAACGGAAACAGAACCAGTACAATAAAGCTGAGCACGGCACTTGCAGCATATAAAGCGATAGCAATTCCCATAGTGTCGCCGCTTAGCTTGAAAAAGTTTCTGGCTACAAGGAAAGGCGCCTTTGCAATCATAGAGATGGCATAATATATGATGTATGCTCCAAAATATCTGTTGGAGTGATTCATAAAGCAGTAGAATACATCGCTGATACGGCACTCTTTCTTTCTTGCCATATTAAGGTGGAAACGTATGAGTCCCATCTGCAGCACGCCGACCACGATAGATAAAAGCACCTCGGCAATGTAGTAGATGACGGTCTGAACCTTTGTCGCATATACATTCCCGAGCAGGTAGGTAAACGGCAGGTCGCTAAACAGATTTATGAGTGTGACGGTGAGAAAAACGCTCATGCTAAGTCTGTATCTTCCGTTCAGGTTCTCTCTTGATATTCTTTTTAATTCTTTGGATTTCTTTTTTGGGTTCATTATATTTCTCCTGAAATAATAGTTTTGAATTAATGCTTAAGTTAGGCTTAAGTTAATGTTTAAATTAATGCTTTGACAATTGTCAGATATATAGCATATACTTGTATTCATATGGTTACACAAAATCACAGGAAGGACCACACATATCATGCAGACAGATGAAACAATCGACAGGTATTTCTATATAACGGGCTGGATATGCATAGCTGTATTTGCGGCTCTTGCGGCAGTGATTGGAGTATGCGGTACGCAGATACTCACAAAGGTGCCTCCATGTCCGCTGCACGCATATACAGGCTACTATTGTCCGGGGTGCGGTGGTACGAGAGCCACATTTGCGCTGCTGCACGGACATCTGATAAGGTCGTTTGTACTCCATCCGTTTGTGCCGTATACAGCCGTTTTTGGAGGCTGGTTTATGCTGTCACAGACACTGCAGCGGATAAGCCGCGGCAGGCTGCACATCGGAATGCACTTCAGGCCATTATATATGTGGCTTGCACTTGCCATTATTGTGGTAAACTGTATAGTCAAAAATATGCTTATATTATTTTGCGGTATTCATCTGCTGAAGTAGCTCATTGTAGTCGATACCGGTCAGGTTCTGGTATTCCTTTAATATACCTTCTATGCTTCCTTATTCGTGAAGCATGGCGGCAAACGAACCGATATAAATAATAAGAGTGATAACAACAGCGGCAAACGCAATCCAGAATGAGGTCATAGCCATGCTGCTCATTGAAGTGGCACCGCCTTTTGACAGTAACGCAAAAATCATGGCAAGCGAGCCGCATATGATAGACACATAAATACAGCTGCACGACGCGATGGCAATTATTGAAAGCACAAGTGCTGCAACCTCCATATTGCGTGAGCGTTTATTGTAGAAATTGTTGTTGGGATTAAAGCCCGGCCCATAATTGCTGCCGAAATTATAGTTATAATCCTGATTATAATCAAATTTTTGTGGATCCATAATAAAATTCCTTTCTATAAAGTTGATTTTATTGTATCACTTCATTTATAATACGAAAAGAATAAGTTTTTTAAAGAGGTAAAAAAATGGATATTATTGCTGCAATTGCAGAAGAACTACAGATTAAAAAAGGACAGGCCGAGGCCGCTGTCAAGCTGATAGATGAGGGAAACACCATTCCTTTTATCGCCAGATACCGAAAGGAGGCAACCGGCTCATTAAATGATGAGGTGCTCAGAAATCTCTTTGACAGACTGACATATCTACGTAATCTTGAGGACAAGAAGCAGACAGTGCTTGCAAGCATCGAGGAGCAGGGCAAGCTTACGGATGAGCTTAAGAAGGCAATCCTTGAGGCACAGACACAGGTGGCGGTTGACGATTTGTACAGACCTTACCGTCCGAAGAGAAGAACCCGTGCCACAATCGCAAAGGAAAAGGGCTTAGAGCCACTGGCACAGACCATTTTAGCGCAGGAATCGTCTGTTGATATCATGGCAGAAGCAGCTAAATATGTGGATGCAGAAAAAGACGTGGCAGATGAATCGGCTGCACTTGCCGGAGCAAAGGATATCATTGCAGAGAACGTATCCGACAATGCCGGTTACAGAACAAAAATCAGAGAGCTTACCATGCAAAAGGGGCGTCTTATATCGACAGCCAAGGATCCAAAGGCGGAGTCTGTCTATGAGATGTACTATGAATTTGACGAGGCTCTTTCCAAGGTGGCAGGTCACAGAACACTCGCAATTAACCGTGGTGAGAAGGAAAAAATCCTCACAGTAAAGATAGAGGCACCGACAGAGGATATCATAAAATATCTTAAAAAGCAGGTTATCACAAATGATGGAGCGCCTACAGCAGCCGTACTCACAGAGGTAGTGGAGGATGCGTACAACAGGCTTATTGCCCCTGCCATAGAGCGTGAAATCAGAAACAATCTGACAGAGGAAGCAGAGGATGGTGCCATAAAGGTATTCGGAAAGAACCTGGAGCAGCTTCTCATGCAGCCTCCAATTGCAGGACAGGTTGTGCTTGGATGGGATCCGGCATTCCGTACAGGCTGCAAGATTTCTGTCGTAGACCCTACAGGAAAGGTGCTCGATACCACAGTAATCTACCCGACAGCACCACAGAACAAGGTCGATGAGGCAAAGGCCATAATCAAAAAGCTCATAGACAAGCATCATGTCACTCTTATCTCACTCGGAAACGGAACAGCATCGCGTGAGTCAGAGCAGGTGATTGTTGAGCTGTTAAAGGAAATTCCGGTAAAGGTGCAGTACATCATAGTAAATGAAGCAGGTGCGTCAGTATATTCAGCCAGCAAGCTTGCTACGGAGGAGTTTCCGAATTTTGATGTGGGACAAAGAAGTGCCACATCCATGGCGCGTAGACTTCAGGATCCGCTCGCTGAGCTTGTAAAGATTGATCCAAAGTCAATCGGAGTCGGACAGTATCAGCACGATATGAACCAGAAAAAGCTCTCAGAGGCACTCGGAGGAGTTGTAGAGGACTGCGTAAATAAGGTTGGTGTAGATTTAAATACAGCATCCGTTTCACTGCTTGAGTACATATCAGGCATCTCAAAGACCATTGCCAAAAACATCGTGGACTACAGAGAGGAAAACGGTAAATTCACATCACGTTCACAGCTTCTTAAGGTAGCAAAGCTTGGGCCGAAGGCATTTGAACAGTGTGCAGGCTTCATGCGTATCTCAGACGGAAAGAACCCGCTTGATGCCACAGGCGTGCATCCTGAGTCATATGATGCCACAAAGGCAGTGCTTGAAAAGCTCGGCTACACAATGGAGGATGTAAAGAACAGAAATGTAGTTGGAATCTCAAAGAAGGTATCTGATTACAAGGCGCTCGCAGACGAGGCAGGAGTTGGTGAAATTACACTGCGTGATATCGTTAAAGAGCTTGAAAAGCCGGCAAGAGACCCGCGTGAGGATATGCCAAAGCCAATTCTAAGAAGCGATGTCCTTGAGATGAAGGACCTCACACCGGGTATGGTATTAAAGGGCACAGTCAGAAACGTAATAGATTTCGGATGCTTCGTGGATATAGGAGTGCATCAGGACGGACTTGTGCATATCTCAGAGATATGTGACCGTTATATCAAGCATCCGCTTGAGGCTGTCAGTGTAGGGGACATAGTAGATGTGCAGGTTATGAGCGTTGACCTCAAAAAGCAGCGCATCCAGCTTACCATGAAAATCGGACAGGGCACAGACAAGGCCGGTAAGTCAGAAAACAGCAGCAGTGGCAAAAACAATGTTGATAACAAGGCTGACAGAAGTAATAGAAATAACGGCGGCAGGAATAGCAGAAACGATAGAAATAGTACAGGCAGCAAGAATAATAACAACAGAAACAAAAAGCCACACTACATAAAGGGCAAGAAAAATAATTTCTTTGACAATATTATTCTTGATAATTAAAAACACCTTGACAAAACACTTCAAAGTGCATATCATAGGTTTGTAAATAAATAGGAATTCTTCAGGGCAGGGTGCGATTCCCTACCGGTGGTACAGCCCACGAGCCGCAAGGCATGATTCGGTGTGATTCCGAAGCCGACAGTATAGTCTGGATGAGAGAAGATTATTAGGTGTCATTACACTGTGATATTAAGTCCCGGAAGATTTTCTTCCGGGATTTTTTAAAGCCGCTATTCAGATTTTAGATAGCTGCACTCACAATATCCTCAGGATTCCTTAAGCATCAAAGGAGTGTAAAATGGACGTAACAACAAACAACACAAAATCAAAAGTAAACATCAGACTTTTAGTCGGCACAGGAATGTTAAGCGGACTTGCATTTGTACTTCAGTACCTCGAGTTTCCAATTCCAATCATGCCGGGCTTTATTAAGTTTGATTTCTCAGACCTGCCTGCACTTATCGGCGCATTTGCATATGGACCGTTAGCAGGAGTGATTGTAGAGTTTATCAAGAACCTGCTTCACTGTACAGTAACACAGAGCTTTACGGTAGGAGAGCTTTCAAACTTTATTCTTGGAGCAGTATTTACAGCAACAGCAGGACTTATCTACAAGAAGAATAAGTCAAAAAAAGGTGCAATAATCGGCGCTATAGTCGGTTCAGTGGTAATGGGAATCGTCAGCTTCCCGTCGAACCTGTTTATCGTGTATCCTGCATACACAAAGTTCATGCCAATGGAAGCGATCATTGGTGCCTACAGTGAGCTTCTCCCATCAGTAGGCAAGCTGTGGCAGGCACTTTTAATATTCAATGTTCCGTTTACCATCGTGAAGGGACTTATATCAACACTTATCACAGTGCTTATATACAAGAGACTGTCACCGGTTTTAAAGGGCAGAGGATAGAGAAAATACCTGATACAATATATATTAGTCACAAACATAAAGAGCGCAGTCAATTGCGCTCTTTTCTTTTTTTAAAAGGAATGTTATAATAAATCCAAATATTTAGTTGGGAGCAGGACATGAAGCTTGAATTTGATGTAAAAGTAACAGAAAAGGATTTATATTCATTTAATATAGAGCAGGCGTACAAGGGCAGTCAGGGTGTCATATCATTGCTGTTTGCTGTGCTCTTGGCTGCGGCAGCA
>OHEI01000847.1_pt1 | contig 11283 bp, 8 predicted proteins | sample 1567241 | NCBI WGS metagenome assembly OHEI01 (sample SAMEA3879565, study PRJEB24766) | human gut metagenome | biome: human-associated habitat; feature: feces | place: USA | collected 1985/1987 | reverse complement strand
ATATTATTTGAAACAAACTGTATTCCAGCCTGTTATCCAATCGGAATCTTCACAAGCGGCCCGGCTTTACCGGAAGGATCGACGGCAACTGCCGCCACAATATATTTCTTTCCATCCTCCTTGATGAATGCAAGCTCCTTCTTGTCCTTGTAGCCCTTCATCTGCAGTGCTTCGATAGTGTCGTAATCCGAATGTCCGTCCAGGCTGGTGAAAGTGCCCACGAACCAATGCGTGGCAGACACTGACGGCTCCATGTCCAATTTTACCGCCTTCTTTCCCGCGTAAATCTCACCATAAATGCTCGCGTCAATGATTTCATAACTTACCTTTACGCTGACACTTGAACCCATCGGCATCTCCGGAGTCGTGAACTCCACCTTCGTGACGCCAGTCGTGGCACCGCCCTTGTAACCGAAAGCGTAAGCCACATACTTGGTCTTGGAAACAAGAATCTCGGTGGCATCCACCTCGTGGTAACCCTGGACAAGGAACGTGGATATGGAATTCCCAGCCTCAGATATCACCCAGTCCGTCAATTCCTTGTCGGATTTGAATTTGGAGAACGTCTCGTAGTCCATGCAGTCTGTGAAATAGGTCTCCTCATCATTGGACGGAGTGAACGCGATCTTGGCCCCGTTGAACTTCAGCTCGTAGAGACCTGTCTTGAAAGTCAATGACGACTGCTCGGCAGCAGTAGTCCTGAAAGTCTTTTTGGTCACGCCTGTCGTACCTGTACAGGACGGGTCCATACCGAAAGCGAAAACCACGTAATCCGTCTCGGCTTTCAGCTTCGTGCTCTCGAATGAACTGTTGCCTTTTTCCAGAAAATCCGTCACGGACTTGCTGTAACCCGCCATTTCATATATTTCCAGAGCACTGCGAATCAGCTCAGCATTGGACTGTATGATACCGCCGTCCCCACCATATTTCTCATATTCCTCTGCTGTCACGAAATCGCAGAAATAATAGCAGTCGCTGTCTGTCGGCGTCACAGAAATCTTCGCTGTCGTTGCCCCGACACCAGTAATGTCAATGCTGAAGGAACAATCCACGCTCTCTACTTTTCCAGTGCGGAAAGCGGTCTTTACCAATGAATTGCCTGTGAGATAGTCCTCGCTGAAAGCAAATGCGTAGGCATAGTAGTCCGTTTCGCTCGAAAATCCGTCTTTTACAGCGGAGACCGCTCCGACGGACGCCTTGGACTTGGCGATGGCAGTATAATCGCTCTCGTACAATGCCGCCACTTCCTGCAGGTGTTCTATCGCCGAACTGATCAGCGCGTCATCCGTTTTCAATGTTTCATAATCATCTTTGGAGATTACACCATAATAATATGGTTCAGAGTCCTCTGATGGCGTGATTTCGAGTTTGGCGGACCATGTCGTGACATCTGAAGTCTTGATTTCGAACTCAACCGTCTTTTCGGTCTGAGGCGGCTCCGGCAGAGTCGATTCAGTCTCCTTCTTGTCGCATGAAAGCGAGATTGCTGCGCAAACAGCCAAGGCCAGTGTGACCTTGGCAGCAGATATTATGTTTTTCTTGCCGTTCATCATGGAACTTTAGAACTGGTACATGGCACGGACTAAAGTGCCTTCTTCCGGATTCTCTTTGAAGTCACTCCAGCTGGTGGCTGTCCCATCAGATTTAAGATAGCCGTACAATGCGGCTGTCTCATCTTCCTCTCCTTCTGTGGATGACCAGTAGCAGACGCGATCATTGATTTTTGTCCCGTTATGAGCCTCAAGCGTAGGATCTACAGTGGCTTTGGCATTCAGGAAATAATAAACTTCCATGATTGCCGGGAAATACCAGCCTTCACCATGTGCAACGCACCATTTGAATGCCGGAAAAGCTGACAGTTCCGCATTGATGTCTTTTACTTTGTCTGTATTTCCTTTGCCGTCTTCTTCACTCTTGGCGCCGGTGTTGTATCCTCCTGTAGCCCAGATATCGACTTTCTCGTCGAGGGATATGATTTTCCCGTGCTCCTTGCTCTCGTCAACCCATACTACTACACCTTTTACATTGCCTACCTCGTAGTAATCTCCGACTGCCCATCCTGTAGCAGCGGCTTTCTTCTCGACGACTACCTTGCACTCGGCTTTCACGTCACCTGCCGTAACTGATACAGTGGCCTCGCCCTCAGCAACAGCCTTGACCTTTCCGTCCTGGCTGACAGTAGCTACGGCCTCGGCAGAAGATGCCCATACCACAGAACTCAAATCTGCATCCGCAGGATCGAATGTCGCAGTAAGTTGCGCTTCACCACCAGGCTCGAGATTCAGCTCAGTAGCGCTCAATGTGATCTGTGTCACCTTTATTATTCTCTTGGTTACAGTAACCTTGCACTCGGCTTTCACGTCACCGGCCGCAACGGATATAGTAGCCTCTCCCGGAGCCAGGGCGTTGACCATGCCTTCCTGAGAAACTGACGCCACCTTGTCATTGGACGAAGCCCATACCACAGCGCCTACTTCAGCCTCAGCAGGAGAGAAAGTGGCAACCAACAGGGCCTCCTGCTCTTCTACAAGATTAAGAGACGACTTGTCTAGCGTGACAGTCTCCACCTTTACAGGCTCCTTTACTTCTTCTTCAGTTTTCGTTTCCTCTTTTTCGCAGCCGCATGCCAATGCAGCCAAACCGCAGAGCGCGGCGATGAATTTAAAGGTTTTCATAATCTATTGTTAGTTTGTTATTCTGTTAGTTCGTTGTCCGTCTTTTTGTAAATGTAGTGATTTTAATTTGGAATAACCAATAGATTGGCAGATTATTTTTGCGAAAAAATGCCGCCAGGATAATCCGAGCGGCATTAAAATGATAGAAGATAATGATTTAGTAAGGATTACTTAAAGTTTTTTCAGGACATAATCCGCCTTTATCTTGTCAATGATGCTGCACACGACCTTGAAAGTGCGGCTGTAGTGCGAGTAGTTCGCCGGGGTAATGAAATTCACGCGGCCCTGACGGAGAAGTTTCTCCGCTACCGCCTTTTTCTGCTTGTTTTCCGGATTATAGACGGCGATGGAGTGTCCGCCGAACATGCTGACGATTTTCATGCACGGAACGTCGGTCTCTCCGTCTCCCACATATATCATCTGCGTGAACGGAATCCTCTTCTTGTCTTCCGCCATGCTCTCATTGACCTCCTTGGTGTCCCTCGCACTGAAGATACCTTTATTTATCTTGAATATGAACTGAGTCTTGGCGGTGTAGTCCACAGCGATGCCCGGCCACTCGGCCTCTCCCTTGGAGTCATACAGGAACGAGCTCGCGAAAATGTGCTTGAACTCCTTGGCGAGCGGACAGCCCTCGATGATCTCCTTGAGACCGGAGGAGTTTATGTAGTGCTCCACCTTTACGCCTTGGCTGCGTCCATATTCATTGACAAGATCAAACCAGCTCTCGAGCCCCTCGAAAAGCTTTATGTCCTTTCCGAATTTCTTGAACTCGCTGCGCTTGAGCCTGATGCCCTTGGCTCTCGCCTCGTCGAACATCAGCTTCATGTAGGCGAGGATGTTGCTCGCGTCCTGTCCGGAAGCGATGCGGTTGCTTATGTCCCAGAATTCTTCAGGCGTCTTGCCGATGGCCTGGATGAATCCGAATTCCTGCATATTGCCCGGGGACAATGTCCCGTCAAAGTCGTAGATGAGAGCGACTATAGGTTTTCTTGTCATAGTCAATGCGCGACGGCTGAAAAAAAATGAACAACAGAGCCGTCCTCCTTTGGCGAATATAGTGAAAAGTTATTACATTTGCGCAATAAATGATGGTCAGGCATCTGGATTTTTTGTCACGGAAACCTGACGGGCTGTGATAACATTACCTATTAGTATATGGAACATTATTTCGCGCGTCTTCAGAACGCCATCAGACTGTACTGGGACAAACCGGCAGTTTGTAATTATAGAGGTGAAACATTCACTTACGGCCAGCTGGCTACACAGATAGAGCGGTTCCACATTTTCTTCGAGGCTTGCGGGCTGAAGAAGGGTGACCGCATCGCCATATGCGCCAAGAACACGGCCAGGATGGCTGTTTCTTTCCTTTCAGTCAATACCTACGAGACTGTGGTGGTGCCGATTCTTTCCGATTTTACTCCGGAAAGCGTAAATCATCTGGTGGACCATTCAGAGAGCCTGATGCTCTTCACCGACAGCGACATCTGGGCGAAACTCGACAAATCCAAGATGCCTTTGGTGAAGGCAGTAATCAGTGTCAATGATTTCACTCTCCTCTATGCCGACAATGATGATGTGAAAAAGGCCTATGCGGCTATATCAGAGACTTTCGCCTCACGTTATCCTATGGGATTCACCGGAGAGAATGTCACATACAATACCGACAACTGGGATGACCTCGACATCATCAACTACACATCCGGCACGACAAGTGCGCCTAAAGGCGTGATGCTGACATACAAGGCATTGAGCGCGACCATCGACTTCGGCCAGAGATATATTCCGTCATCAGACAAATTCACGATGGTGTCAATGCTGCCGATGGCCCACATGTACGGACTGGTATATGAATTCCTGTACCCTCTGTGCAACGGAACGAGCATCACATTCCTCGGCAAGACCCCGTCACCGTCACTGCTGCTTTCTGCTATGCACGACGTGAAGCCGTATCTTCTCATTACCGTGCCTCTCGTGATGGAGAAAGTGTTCAAGAGCGCCATAAAACCGGTACTTGACAAGCCGGTGATGAAAGTGCTGACAAGGATTCCGGGAATCAATTCATTGATATTCAAGAAGATCAGAGAAAAACTCCTGAGCGCCCTCGGCGGAAATCTCCAGATGATCATCATGGGCGGCGCACCTCTCAACCCTGAGGTGGAGAAATGGTTCAAGAAAATCGGCCTTCCTTATACTGTAGGTTACGGTATGACCGAAGCCGCTCCGCTTCTCGCTTACGAAGCGTGCACATCGTATGTCCCGGGCTCTTGCGGAAGGTCAGTGGACTGCGCCATTGTCCGCATTGACTCTGAAGACCCTCAGCACGTGGTTGGTGAAATTCAGGCGAAAGGTGACAATATCTGCATCGGCTATTACAAAAATCCTGAGGCGACGGCAGCCGCATTTACGGAGGACGGCTTCCTCAAGACCGGCGACCTCGGCATCATCGACGCTCACGGCAATATCTTCATCAGAGGCCGCAGCAAGAGCATGATTCTCAGCGCAAACGGCCAGAATATCTACCCGGAGGAGGTTGAGGCTGTGGTGAACAATCAGGACTATGTGGTAGAGTCCGTAGTCGTGGACAGGGCCAGCAAACTCGTTGCTCTTGTCTATCTCGACGCTGATGCCATGAAGAAGGCAGGACTCGACGAGGAAACTGTCGCTGATCTGCATGAGACTATAAGGATCAATGCAAACAAGGCATTGCCGTCCTACAGTCAGCTCCAGAAAGTGGAAGTCGTGGACAAGCCTTTCGAGAAAACTCCTAAGATGAGCATCAAGCGCTTCATGTACAAATAGTTGTTTTTGGTGCAACGTATATGATTTTTTCTGCATCTAACATTTGTTGACTACTAACAGTTGAGAGAATTATGAACTGGAAGAAATTGATTGTACTTGCACTTCTTGCATTCTTTTTCCATCAGAACGCAGATGCGTTCCGTCCACAGAAACCTTTCAAGGCGGACATCTCCTTTTCGGCCGCATTCATTGCCGAGAGCAATGTTCTCCGAGACCGTTTCATGGGCGGGTATCTGTCGTATGATGATGACTTCTATCGTGGCTATTCCCCTGACGTGGAACACCTGTATGCTGAATATCTTCAGTTGCCGGCTGCTGCTGACGGGGATCCGATGTTCTCCTTGCGGGCTGATTTCAAGGTGCTCGAATGGCTTTGTGTAGGTGTGGATTTTTCATATCAGCACATTTGGGGCACCGTCTATAAGGGATTCAACCGCTATCCGGAACGGAAGGTAAAGGGCAACGTGTATTATGTGATGCCGGAAGTCAGGTTCGACTACCTGAGGACGAGGCTTTCCACATTGTCCTCTTCCTGCAGTCTCGGACTTGGAATCTATGACGGGTTCAAGAAGAAAGTCTATGCGGACTTCCAGTTGAGGCCCATCACTTATTCGATAGGTACCGTGGTTTACGGTAAAGTAGGCGTGACGGTCGGTACTCTTATGAATGGTTTGGAATTTGGTGCAGGTGTAAGGTTCTAAAGGAGGTAATGCTATGAAAATTAAAGTATTGATGGCGTTGGCCGTTTTGCCGCTTTTGGCTTTTGAATGTTGTGAAGATCAGGATACCTGGCAGTTCCGTTGCCAGAGGGGAAGTGAATTCACGCTTTATCCGCAGGACGTTCTCGATGAAGTGATAGGGGAGTCTCTGATGTCGCTGAATTTTGTCCAGAGCGTGATTGATTCGCACAATGGCAATCCTTCCCTCGGCATACACTCCGTCAAGGACATGACCGGTTGGGAGTATCTGGTGGAAAACAGGATCGAAAAAAGCGATACCATCTGGTTTGATGCCAGAAGAAGAATGAGGATGCGCCGTTCTCAGCCAGGAAACAAATGGATCGTGACGCGAAAGGATGATTACGGTTACAATGATCAGCTGTATTCGTTTGAACTGAAGGCGGAACGCTGTGACAAGGACGTTGACGGTGCTTTCAAGTATCCGTGGCTTGTTACTGTCGAAGGCAGCCGTACCGAGAACTCGGATTATTCAATGACCTATTCAGTGCCGGCTCCGATGAAAGTCAGATGGGGCAACATGCTTACTTTCAGCAGCGAAGATATCATGCCGGAAGGCAAACTGCTCATCTCTTTTTACAAGGAAGGCAAGAAAATCGACTGGATAAATGCTGACTATGCAGCAGACGGAACAAAGTACGAGACTTCATTGAACAATTAAAGACAGCGCTGCCGTCAATGAACAATGTCGTAAGCTCCGAATCATGACTGACAATTTGTCACGACAATCACATTGGAACATTATTTGACCTTTCATAGACCGTCCGGTATGCCGGGCGGTTTTTTTGTTGTGCCGCCGCATTGACCGGAAAACATTGAAATTTAAAATTTAAAATATCATGGCAGAGATTAAAGGTAAAATCGGCGTCACCACGGAAAACATCTTTCCGGTGATCAAACAGTTCTTGTATTCGGATCACGAGATATTCCTCAGAGAGCTTGTAGCCAATGCTGTGGATGCCACAGAGAAAATCAAGGCACTTGCTTCTTCCGGAGACTTCAAAGGTGTGCTCGGAGAACTTTCAGTCAGAATCGAACTCGATGAGGACAAGAAGGTGCTCAAAGTCATTGACCGTGGTATCGGTATGACCGAAGAAGAAATCGACAAATACATAAACCAGATCGCGTTCTCTTCAGCAGGAGAGTTCCTGGAGAAATATAAGGACCAGATCGGCAACATCATCGGCCATTTCGGCCTCGGATTCTATTCAGCGTTCATGGTTTCCAAGAAGGTGACCATCGAGTCATTGTCCTGGAAAGAGGGTGCGAAACCGGTCATGTGGTCTTGTGACGGCAGTCCTGAGTATGAAATGTCAGAGTGCGACAAGAATGACAGGGGTACTGTCATAACATTGTACCTGGATGACGATTCCTCAGAGTATGCCGCAAAGGGCAAAATCGAGCAGCTGCTGAACAAATACTGCAAGTTCATGCCGTTCCCGGTCGTATTCGGCAAGGAGCAGGAGTGGAAAGACGGCAAATATGTCGATACTGACAAGGACAAGGTCATAAACAGCGTGGAGCCTCTGTGGACACGCAAGCCGTCAGAGCTCAAGGAGGAAGACTACATGAACTTCTACAAGGCCCTGTATCCGACTTATGAGGAGCCTCTGTTCTATATCCATCTGAATGTGGACTTCCCGTTCCATCTGACAGGTATCCTTTATTTCCCTAAGATCAAGGAGAGAATGGCGATCGAGAAGAACAAGATTCAGCTCTATTGCAACCAGATGTTCGTGACCGACCACGTGGATGACATTGTCCCGGACTTCCTGACACTGCTTCATGGTGTGATCGACTCTCCGGACATCCCGCTGAACGTCTCCAGAAGCTACCTGCAGAGCGATTCCAATGTTAAGAAGATTTCCGGCTACATCACCAAGAAGGTGGCTGACAGGCTGGAAGAGATCTTCAACAATGAGCGCAAGTCGCTGGAGGAAAAATGGGACAACCTCAAGCTCTTCATCGAATACGGTATGCTGTCAGACGAAAAGTTCTGCGAAAGGGCTATGAAATTCGCTCTCCTGAAGAATACTGACGGCAAGTTCTTCAGCCTGGAAGAGTGCCGCAAGGCTATCGAAGGCTCACAGACAGACAAGGACAAGAAGGTCGTTTATCTGTATGCTACTGACACTGATGCCCAGTACACCTTCATCGAGGGCGCCAAGAATAAGGGTTACGACGTGCTGCTGATGGACTGCGAGCTGGATTCACACTTCGTAAGCCTGCTCGAGAGACAGATTCCTGACTGCAGGTTCTGCCGCGTGGACTCAGATGCCATAGACAACCTTATCCCTAAGGAAGACAGGACCAGGCCTGAGTTCAGCGAGGCTGAGAAGAATGACATTACCGACCTGTTCAAGGCAGTGCTGCCTAAGGGCTACGAATATATCGTGACGGCAGACAATCTCGGCAAGACCGGCGAGCCTATCCTCATCACACAGAACGAGTTCATGCGCCGTTACCGCGAGATGAGTTCATTGGGTGGAGGAATGAATTTCTACGGTCAGTTGCCGGTATCGTACAATATCACTGTCAATGCTGAGAATCCGCTCATTGAGAAGATTCTTGAGGCCGAGAAGGCACAGGTTAAACCTTTGGAAGTCGTGGCTGATGCTGATCCGGAAATCGTAAAGGCAGGTGAGGCCAAGGATGCTACAGATGAGCAGAAGAAGGCTGCCGATGATGCCAAAAATGCCGCACGCGAGGCCAAAGATGCTGCTTACTCAGTACATAAGGCTGATATCGAGGCATTTGCATCAAAGAATGAAGTGCTCCAGCAGATTGCTGACTTGGCGCTTCTTGCCAATGGTCTGCTTAAGGGCAAGGCTCTGAGCGAGTTCATCGCGCGCAGCCAGAAGGTAGTAAACGACGCATATTTGAAATAAAGCGCAACTCTGATAAAGAGTTATAAACAAGGAAAGAGAGACTCCCGCATTGGCAGGAGCCTCTCTTTTTAGTTTGTCTTCTTGTAACTTGCTACTGCACAAGTGGTGGTGACTGCACCCAGTCCCAACAGCCATGCCAAGTCCGGCCAGGTGTCTGCGAACGTACATCCCTTGAGGACTATGGCCCTCATCGCATGGGCGAAGTACCGGAGCGGATTGACGAGAGTTATGTCCTGTGCCCATCCCGGCATTGACTCGATCGGCGTGAAAATACCGCTCATCAGCATAAATACCATACTGAAGAACCATATGACGAACATCGCCTGCTGGGTGTTGTCGCTGAAGTTGGAGACCAGCAGTCCGAATGAAGCCATTGCCAATATGTGGGCGAGTGTGAATACTGCTATGTCGAGCAGGCTGCCCTTGCATACGTAGCCGAATACAATCCACGACAGCAGCAGGCACGAGAATACCATGAAAAATGCTACAGCAATATACGGAAGCATTTTGCAGACGATGAATGTGGTCTTTCGTACAGGCGTCACGTTGATTTGCTCTATGGTGCCTCTCTCCTTCTCGGAAACGATGTTAAGTGCAGGCAGGAAGCCGCACATCATGGTGACGGCGATCACTATCAGCGCCGGTATCATAAATGCCTTGTAGTCAAGATACTGGTTGTACATGTATTTCTCGTGTATCTCGAACTGTCCTCCCGATGCGGCAGGGATTCCTGAGGCGGATGCCAGGAAACCGCTCACGCAGGCGTTGAGGTACTGCGCTCCGATATTGCCTCTCGTGCCGTTTACGGTATTGACCTTTATACCTACCGGAAGCGGGTCGCTCTTGTCTGTACCGGTCTTGAGATATTGCGCGAATCCGGAATTTATCGTAAGGATGGCATCGGTGCCGCCCTTGTCCATAAGGAGTTGAGCCTCTTCCGGTGAAGAAGCCAGGTCCAGCAGCTCGAAGTAACCGGACGACGCGCATTTTTCGGTAAGCAGCTGGGACTGGTCTGACCGGTCATTGTCCACTACCGCGAGTTTTATGTTGCGGACCTCCATATTGGCGGCGAACGGGAAGACAAATATTATCAGAAGCGGAAAAACCATTACTATACGTGGCATTCCGGGATCTCTCAGAAGCTGCTTGAATTCTTTCTTTAACAGATATTTCCACATATTACAGTCTGGTTTTAAAGTTCTTGACGCTTACCCACAGGAGGAATACTGCCATTCCTGACAGAACCGTCAGCTCTTTGGCTATCTCCTGCAGTCCGACGCCCTGTATCATGATCTTCTTCACAATGATGATGAACCATTTGGCCGGGATGAAATCTGAAAGCACCTGAAGAGCCATAGGCATGCTCTCGCAAGGGAAAATGATTCCTGAGAGCAGCATTGTCGGCATTGTCAGTCCCATACCGCAGAGAAGCATCGCTGTCTGCTGGGTCTTGGAAATAACTGATACCAGCAGTCCGAGTCCGAGAGAAGAACCTACGAATATGAGAGCAGAGAATGACAGCAGGGTCAGGCTGCCGCGTATCGGCACTTCCATTACATAATGTGCAAGCAGCAGTACGCTCACGAAATTGATGAGCGACAGGAACAGGTAAGGGATGAGTTTCGACAGTATTATCCAGAAAGGCTTGACAGGGGAGACGAGCACGAGCTCCATTGTCCCCATTTCCTTTTCCTCAACGATGGACACTGCGGTCATCATAGAGCATATCAGCATGAGTATCAGGCCCATGACGCCAGGGACGAAGTTGTAGGACGAGTTCATGGCAGGGTTGTACATCAGCTGCACATTAGGCCTCATGGATGTGGTTCCGACTCCGAACATCCTCTCGGAAAATTCCACCTGGCTGCTCTGCAGCACGCCTTTGATGTAGTTCATTACGATCTGTGCGGAGTTCGGGTCAGAGCCGTCGCTGACTATCTGGATGACAGCCTTGCCCTGGGATGAGAACTTCTTGTCGAAGTCACTTTCGAAGCACAGGAACGCATTAGCCTTTCCTTTCCTGATCCGCACTTCGGCTTCGGAGGGTGAATTGTGGAACTCGCCGATGCTCAGATACTTGTTGTTGTCGATGCGGTCGATTATGTTGCGCACGACAGGATCGCCAGGGTCTCCGACGACGTCCACCACAGCATTGTGCACCTCGGTGCTTATCGCGAATCC
>OHEI01000836.1_pt1 | contig 11403 bp, 13 predicted proteins | sample 1567241 | NCBI WGS metagenome assembly OHEI01 (sample SAMEA3879565, study PRJEB24766) | human gut metagenome | biome: human-associated habitat; feature: feces | place: USA | collected 1985/1987 | reverse complement strand
CTATCCCCATGAAGTCCTTTTATACAACACAATATCGAGCAATCAAAAAAAAGGCATTCCAAGGTATTGCGCAAAAACTACAAAAATGTTAATGTTCCGTTGCATCGGGCGGATAGCTCAGCTGGTAGAGCAGCAGACTCTTAATCTGCGGGTCCAGGGTTCGATCCCCTGTCCGCTCAAAGCAAAAAATCCTTCTGGTAACTGAAATTACTGGAAGGATTTCTTTTTTTGTCGTACTGAAGATGCTCGGAGCCGGCAAAAAGAGCCAGCAGTACTGTAATTCCCTCTTTTTCTAGGACATACAACAGTTTAAAAAAGGAGAGAAACATGGAAAACGACAGATTCGTATTGTTCCCAAGAACACTGAAGGTTCATGTAACATGGTACTACTAAATCTATGACCAGAACGGACATAGAAGTATTGCTCAACCAGAACTTCAAACAAGACAAAGGCTAGAGCCTATGTCCTGAAGAAGTACAAGGACGGAACTCTGTTTGAGTTCAAGACAAAGGAGACGCTTTTCAAGGATTTCGCACAGCCGTTCTAGATATGGGAGACATGCCCTATCGCAAATGCGAAAATCAAAAGAGGCGGCACTTTGACAAAAGGCTATTGCCGAAGCTGCAGAATTCTTTTGGTTCAGAAGATTATCCCAGCATTCGGAGATAAGCCCAAAGACTTCCAGTTCATCAGCATGAGATTGCACAAGGTCCTTGAAGCAAACGGAATTGACTGGAGAGCGAGAGCCTGTCATTCCACTCTTTCAGGCACTTCTTCAAACGTGGTGAACGGAGAGCTGGTCAGGACAACTGTCGGACATGAAAACCAGGACATGACCAAGCATTATCTGCGTCTTGTCCCATCTGATCTGAATACGGTCATGGATGTCGCAAAGCGGATTGTGAACTTGCGCCCCATCCTTTTTGAAAAATAAAGCAATTAATGTTGATTGTAATTCGATTATGACAGATAATAGTCACTGAAAAAAATGGGTATATTTACCCGAGAAATTCAATGGAGTGAAGATGAAAATCCAACGAAACATATACCTAGAGGCCTTGAAGGCCAGAATGCATAACAGCCTTATTAAAGTCGTGACTGGTATCCGCAGGTGCGGGAAATCATATCTTCTCTTCAAGCTATTCTATGATTGGCTAAGGAAAATCGGCGTTTCCGAAGACCATATAATCAGAATCGAGCTAGATAGGCGTGAGAATGCCTCGCTTAGAGAACCCGATTCCATTCTCGAATACATCAAATCCGTGATGCATGATGATGGGGAGTATTACATTCTTCTAGATGAAATCCAGATGCTGAGGAGTTTCGAGGAAGTGCTCAATTCCCTTCTCCACTATAAAAATGTCGATGTCTATGTTACCGGTAGCAATTCGAGGTTCCTTTCGAAGGACGTGATAACAGAATTCAGAGGCCGTGGTGATGAGGTGCATCTGTTCCCGCTGTCTTTCAGTGAGTTCATGCAAGCATATGATGGAGATGTGTACCATGGCTGGGCGGAATACACCTTGTATGGAGGTCTGCCACTGGTGTCGACAATGCCAACGGATGGACAGAAGGCAAGCTATCTGACTCATCTGTTTTCTGAAGTCTACCTGAAAGACATAATTGACAGAAACGGAATAGAGAAAACTCAGGAGCTTGATGATCTGCTGAATGTACTGTCCTCTTCGGTCGGCTCTCTGACCAATGTCTCTCGGATTCATTCAACATTCGAGTCCGTTCTCCATTCAAAGATCAGCCAGAACACAATCAGACAGTATATCGAGTATCTGGAGGATGCCTTTGTGATCAGTTCCGCAAACAGATATGACGTGAAGGGGCGCAGATACATAGGCTCCCCTCTGAAATACTATTTTGAGGATGTTGGACTGCGGAATGCAAGAATTGGTTTCAGGCAAACTGAGGAGAACCACATAATGGAGAACATCCTGTACAACGAACTCAGGCTCAGGGGTTTCTCTGTTGATGTCGGAATGGTTGAGGAACGAAGTAAGACCTCAGAAGGGGTATTCGAGAAAAGAAAGCTTGAAGTCGATTTTGTTGCCAAACGCGGAAACGTGCTGGTGTTCGTTGAAGTCAAAAAACGAACAACGCTGGATAAAGCCGCTTATGCCGTCAGCGATATACAGAAACGGCGAATCCGCTCCGGTGCCGAATCTTTTTTGAAAAAACATCCGCAGTTCAATGGCTGCGACATTCGTTTCGATGCCGTTTTGGTAAAGTTTCCCTGCTCTTTCCGACATCTGGAAAACGCCTGGTAAAAAATTATGCGGACATATGGAAATGAAACATCTTCCGATTATATTAACAGCAGTTTTAAGCTTGTCTTGTTTTGATGCAAAAACATTGTCTGCGGGAGAAAAAGAGATGGAAATAACCAGTTCGGGAATTGAAAACGGCAGAATTGAAGACAAATACGGCAAACGCGGCGACGACTTTATTAACAACGTGCCATCCCTTTCGCTGCCGCTGATAATTCACAATGCGCCGCCCGGAACCAAAAGCTTTGCCCTGATATTAAGAGACGAAGATGCCGCGCCGGTTGTCGGATATCCTTGGATTCACTGGCTTGCAGCCAACATAAGGGAACCGCAGCTGGCCGAAAACGCCAGCCGCCGCAAACCGGATTTTATTCAGGGCGTCAACAGCTGGAACATGCCTTTTTACGGTGGAATGACACCGCCGAATGCGCCGCACCGTTACGATCTGCATATTTATGCTCTGGACCGTTTTCTGCCGTTGAAAAACGGTTTTACACAGACGGAACTTAAAGAAAGCATGGAAGGTCATGTTCTGGATGAAGCCGTCTTGAGCGGTGTTTATGACAACTGACCGCAAATGCCGGTTTATTCGACCGTATTTTCAATCAGACGGTTCAGATTGTCGCGTTCGTAGGTATTGTATCCTTCAAAATCTTCTTTGATTTTCTGAAGTTTTTTTCTGTCCTCACGCATTTTTTCGATTTGCGGCTGCGCCAGTTTCTCAAACAATGCGTCAACATCGCTTTTGTCCTTGTCTTTTTTAGTTTCGGCAGGCTTTTGTTCCGCCGCCGGTTCATCATCGTCATCTCCGGTCAAACCGACTTCGGAGGTTTTTTCCTTTATGGCGTCGAGGGTATCTTTAGGAATAAGCTTTTCAATCGGTTCGGCAAAATTGCCGGCAATCTGAAAATATTTCGATTTCTTAAGCAAATCGGGCTGTGATTTGACCGGCATCATCCAGCTGATGAGAATATACATAAGAACGATAAGCAGAAAAGCCCGAACTATGCCAAAAAACAAACCGAGCAGCCGGTCAAGACCGCTGAGCTTGCTGGTGCGGATTTTGCCGACAACGCCGGCCGTCGCGTATATCCAGACAATCATGAATACGATTAAAATAAACGCCGCAGTGGCAATCCCGGCCATCCAGCCGCTTTCAATGTATTTAAGCGTGAAAGGATTCAAAACCGGCAGCAGATAAATGACGGCAGCTCCGGCGAGTACCCAGCCGACAATCGAGAGAACTTCCTTAACCAGCCCTCTCCCCAGAGCAATAAGCGCCGAAATTCCGACTATAACCAAGATGGCGATATCCATGTTGTTGAGCTGCTGCATTTGTTTTTCCTTCAGTTAAACCAGTTTATCAGGCGCTGGACGTTGCCGATTTCGTGAACCGACATTTCATGATTGTTGAGTTTTTTGTCTTTTTGATAAGTCGCCGGCATAATGGCGCTGGCAAAGCCCAGTTTGTGAGCCTCTTTCAGACGCGAATTTGGCTGGCTGACGGCACGAATTTCGCCGGAAAGACCGATTTCGCCGAAAATTACCGTATCAGAGGGCAGCGGTTTGTTGGTCATCGAGGAAATGACCGCCATCGCAACCGCCAAATCGGCCGCCGGTTCGGAAATTTTTAAGCCGCCGGCAATATTCAGGTAAATGTCCTGCGAACTCAGATTCATGCCGCAGCGTGCTTCCAAAACGGCCAGAACCATGGCCAGACGGTTGGAATCCCAACCGACAACCGCTCGTTTCGGACTGGCATAACTGGTCGGACTGACCAGAGCCTGAATTTCAACAAGTACCGGCCGCGAACCTTCAATTCCGGCAAAAACGCAAGAACCGGAAATATTTCCCTGCCTTTCGGCCAAAAACAATGCCGACGGATTTTCGACTTCGACAAGACCTTTGTCCTGCATTTCAAAAACGCCGATTTCATCCGTGGCACCGTAACGGTTTTTGACCGCGCGCAAAATGCGGAAATGGTGGCCGCGTTCGCCTTCAAAATACAAGACGGTGTCGACCATATGTTCCAAAACGCGCGGGCCGGCAATGGCTCCCTGTTTGGTTACATGACCGACCAGAAAAAGAACGAAACCCTTTTTCTTGGCCAGCTTAATCAGTTCATAAGCGCAGGCGCGCACCTGAGCAACACTGCCCGGCGTGGATTCCACTTCTTCCAGATACATGGTTTGTATCGAATCGATAATAACCACCGCAGCGTCCGATTTGTCCAGCGTTTCGATAATATCCTTAACGTCAGTGGTTGAGGCAAGATTGACCGGCGACTGTTCCAGCCCCAGACGTTTGGCGCGAATCCGCACCTGATCTATGGCTTCCTCGCCGGATATGTAATAACATTCAGGTTTTGAAGGCGCATTGGCAATGCTGGCGCAAACCTGCAGCAACAACGTCGATTTGCCGATGCCCGGGTCACCGCCGACCAAAATGGCAGACCCCGGCACCAGACCGCCGCCCGAAACACGGTCAAGTTCCTTAATGCCGGTCGGAATGCGGCTTAAGGCGGTTTCAGCGCCGCTCAAAGGCACAAATTCAAGTATCCTGCCTTTTTTCTTCGGCGTCAGATTGGAAAATCCTTCTCCGCCGACCTTTTCTTCGACAATGGTATTCCATTCGCCGCAGGCATCGCATTTTCCCTGCCATTTGGGATAAACCGCTCCGCAGCTTTGACAAACAAACTCGCTTGCGCCTTTTTTAGCCATAACTAAACCTCGACTTTAATCGGCCCCTGTGAACATCCGTTAATAAACTGGCGGACATAAGGATTGTCGGTTTTATCCATTTCCTTGACCGTTCCCTGCCAGATGATTTTTCCCTTGTAGAGCATGGCGATTTTATCGGCAATTTTACGCGCCGAAGCCATATCGTGGGTAATTGTCAGTGCGGTGGCGCCCAAACCTTTGACCGATTCAATAATCAGATCATTGATGACGTCAGACATAATCGGGTCAAGCCCGGTGGTCGGTTCATCGAAAAAGATGATTTCCGGTTTGGTGGCAATCGCCCGGGCCAGACTGACGCGTTTCTGCATACCGCCGGAAAGTTCGCTCGGCGACAAATCGGCCACGTCGGGAGCCAGACCGACTTGCCGCAAGACACGGACAGCTTCGTTTTTGGCGTCTTTACGGTTCCATTTCTGATTTTCAATCAGGCCAAAGGCCACATTTTCCCAGACGCTCAGACTGTCAAACAGCGCACCGCCCTGAAACAGCATGCCCATTTTGGCATGCATGGCATCACGGACGGTTTCGTCGGCGCCGTTAATTTCAACGCCGTCGACTTTAATGGATCCTTCATCCGGATTAAGCAGCCCCTGAATACATTTAATCAAAACCGATTTGCCGGTTCCGGAACCGCCGATGACAACCAGAGATTCGCCTTTTTTGATTTCGATATCCACGCCGTCGAGAACAACTTTTTTGCCAAAAGCCTTATGCAGATTTTTTACCTGAATTTTATATTCGCTCATTTCTTTTTTCTCCATTCAAGCTATTTTGCAAAAAAGAGTTCGGTAATGATGTAGTTGAAAATCAGAATCAAAATCGAGGCGGAAACCACGGCGTTGGTCGTGGCTTCGCCGACTCCCTGCGCGCCGCCGCGCGACTTATAGCCGTTGTAGCAGCCCATAATTGCAATGATAAAACCGAAAACGCAGGCTTTGACGACACCGGTTACAATGTCCAGGCTTTCCAGTCCGTTAATCGTTGAATTGATGTAGTTGGCCGGGTTAAAACCAAGTTTATAGACGGCAATGATAAAACCGCCGAAAATGCCGATGACATCGCCGATAAGCACCAGCAGCGGCAAGACCATTATTCCGGCAAGCACGCGCGGCGCAACCAGATATTTGAACGGATTGGTTGAAAGCGTTACCAGCGCGTCAATCTGTTCGGTGACGCGCATGGTTCCGATTTCGGCCGCCATGGCCGCACCGATGCGTCCGGCAACCATCAGGCCGGAAAAGACCGGCGCCAGTTCGCGGGTAACGGAAATCAGCACGACAGAAGCAACAGCACTTTCCGCACCGTAACTGGAAAAACCGGAATAGGTTTGCAACGCAATGACCATACCGGCAAAAATCGTCGTTAAAGCAACGACCGGCAGCGAATAAAAACCGATGTCTATCATTTGTTTGCCAAGCAGCTTAAGATAAAACGGCGGCGTTACGCTGTTGTAGACCGATTTGGCAATAAAGAGCGACAATTCGCCCAGACCGGAAACAAACCGCACCAGCGGCTTGCCCAGTTTTCTGAAAAAGTTTTCGATATAATTTCCCGACATGGCTGTTTCTTTCGCTGAATTAAACCTTTAATCTGCGCGTATTTTAGGGCAAGAGCGCCAATTAATCAAGAAGACTATCCATTTTTATAACAATCTTGTCCGCGGCCGAACTTTCAAAAGCCCAGAGCCGAACTTTCGGCAGCGAAACACCTTCAAGTTCCGCAAAGACCGCGGCAGGCAGACGTTCGACAGCCTGCGGCGAATCGACCAGTTCGACCAGCAGAACCGCCGTTCCTTCCCGGTCAAAAGGAACTTTCTGAATGCCTATTCCCCTTACCTCAAGCAATCCGGCGATGTTATCGGGAGCGGAAACCCTCAGAAAACCGTCTTCTGCCCGAATATCCGTACGGTCGTCGGCAATGAGCCGGGCGCCGTGGCGGACAATCAGCCGAAGCGCCAAATCGGATTTTCCCGAAGCGGAAGGACCGGTTAACAAAACCGCGCGGCCTTTATAATTGACGGCTGTGGCGTAAATGTTCGGCATTATCGGAGTTCCAGTTTCCGCAGACGGGAAAGCTTTTCGGCCGACGCGGAAGATATGGTTATTCTGCGGCCGAAAGCATCCGGGGTTATGGTCAGTTTAAAACAGTTTTCAGGCAGCCAGCCGGCCATTTTCTCCGGCCATTCAATCAGACAGACGCCTCCGTAAAGCGCTTCTTCCATACCAAGTTCAAAGATTTCTTCCGGGGCCTTGAGCCTATACAGGTCGAAATGGTAAATTTCAAAATCAGGCGCCTCGTAACTCTGTACCAATGTAAACGTCGGACTGGGCACTTCTTCAGCGGCCGTCAGGCTCTGAACGAAACCGCGGGCAAAAACGCTTTTACCCATTCCCAAAGTTCCGAACAAGGCAAAGGTATCGCCGACTTTGGCAATCTGCGACAGCTTTTGCGCAAAAGCGACGGTTTCATCCTCATTGCGGCAAATGACCGAGATTTCTTCCATGGAGACTCCTATAAGTCAAGTATGCCCTTTTTGCGGCTTTTCGGTTTGATGACTTTGATTTTGGGCTTTTTGCCTTGCATGGCGCGCCAATCCCAGGGCATATAGAAGGTTCCCTGCCAGAGACCGCGTTTGTTCATCTGCGCCTGACGTTCGTAAGGAACATAAATGTCCGTATATTTCTGATAAGCAACCGCCCAGCCGGCATTGACCAGAGCCGCGCCAAGGTCATACTGGCCGAGAGAACAGGTACCGACCATGTTTCCCTTGGCATCCCGCTGCATGACATGACATTCAAGTTCATTGGTGGTAATCCAGTTTTTCAGCCACAATGCGGCTTCCCGGCCGCAATTGTAAGACCGCCCCTGCCGGTCGGCACAGGTTTGATTGGCTTCCGGCGCGTCAATGCCATACAGTTTGAAATAACTGCCCCGAATCTCAAGCGTGTCACCGTTGATAACGCGGGCTGCGCCGTATATGGCCGGAAAATTGTTCGGATTAAATGCCGGTGCAGGCTGTTCGCGCTGACCGCCGAACGAGCTTATCAGCTGCTGAAAAGCATTGGGCCTCTGTTCCGCCTGAGGCTGAACCTCGGCCTGAGAACCGATGTCGGAAGAAAAGTTTTCGTCGATGGCCGGGGCATATTCTTCCTCGACAATCATTATCTGGCCGTTTTGCGGCATTTGCTGCTGCGAATTGGCCTGCATGCCCAAAAAGCTGCGCAGCGACTGTCCGACGCCGCCAATGCCGTTGTTAAAGCCGCCGATGGCATAAAGAATAAAAGCGATAATCGAAATAACGACCAGAAAAGACGGCAGACAGCCCATGGCACGCCAAGCCATTTTTCCGAAAATGTACAGCACCACCAAACCGATAATCAGCCCGATGAAACCGCCGCCCTGCAACAACAGGCTGCTGCTCTGCGTTCCGCTGCCGCCGATAAAAATCAGGATTAAGGCGCCCAGCCCCAAAAGTGCTTTTTTCAGAAAAACCATGACGTATCTTTCCTTTATGTTCGTTTTGTATCATTAGAGCACAGGATTAAACTTTTTCCAAGATTTTTTTACTGTGCCCGTTTTAAATACGCTTTATACGCAATTTTTGAACAGTCTATAAAAAAGCCCTTAAAAAGGAGTAAAGATTACAAAAACAAAGCCCCTTTTTTGAGGGGCTTGGAAATTATTCTGCAGCAATGTTTGCTTTGGTATAACAATGGCAGTGGCATATGCCGTCACGCTCAATATCCGAGCGGCATAGTTCAGAGATACAATAGCGGGCGCTGTTGTTGCCGTCACAGGGGCATCTCTGCCATTCAGCCTCGCCAAACATCCGGGTTTTGGCCCGGGCGACTTTTTCAACATTTTCAGTTGTACAGTATCCTGCCTTTTTACAGTTTTCGAGCATTTTTTCCAAGATAGTCATTTTCTTTTATCCGTTCAGTCAATTATTTTCATCGTAAACTTTTCATTTCCGACCGGGGCTGCTTCTACAGGAGCCGCAGCCGAAACAACGGAAGTTTTACGCTTTTGTTCAAGAATGTCAATAATCATATCCAATTCGGCAGCCGAAGCATATTGCAAAACAACCTTGCCGCCCCCCTGCTTGCTTGGCGATATTTTAATCCGCAGGCCGAGGTTTTTGTTCAAATCTTTTTCAATTTCGACAATATCCTCGTCTTTGGCTTTTTTGGGTTCTTTGACTTCCGGATTTTTCTGTTTGGCGACCAGTTCTTCAACCTGCCGAACATTCAAATCTTTGGCAACAATCTGTTTGGCCAGAGTTTCGGCGTTGTCCAAGCCTACCAAAGCGCGAGCATGACCGGCCGACAATGTTCCTTCACGTACCAGATCTTTAACGGGATCGGGAAGATTCAGAAGGCGCAGCGTATTGGCCACATGACTGCGCGATTTGCCGACAATTTGTGCCAAAGCTTCCTGCGTATGCGAAAACTCATCTATCAGACGCTGAAAACCTTCCGCCTCCTCAATTGCAGAGAGGTTCTCACGCAGCAGGTTTTCAACCAGAGCAACTTCAAGAACTTCCTTATCATCCATGTCTTTGACGATAATCGGCACCGTTTGCAATCCGGCAAGTTTGGACGCGCGCCAGCGGCGCTCGCCGGCAATGATTTCAAACCGGCCGTTTTTCTTGCGAACCAAAAGCGGTTGCAATACGCCTTTTTCCTTAACGGATTCAACCAACGCATTCAGAGCCTCTTCGTCAAAATCCTTACGCGGCTGAAACGGGCTCGGAAAAAGCAGATTTACATCTACCCTGTCGTCAGGGGTCTGCGCAGGCTGTGTCGACGTATCATTCAGAGCTTCGTCTATATTGAAATCGGCGTCGCCAAGCAACGCTCCCAACCCCCGGCCAAGACTTTTTCGTTTGCCGCCATGTGCGTGTTCTTCCGGTTTGCCGGCGTCGCCCAATATATCCAAATCGTCAAGCTTCTCGTTTTCTAACATGCCAATAATTCCTTTTCTCTCTTCAATACTTCGCCGGTAAGACTGATATAAGCCTGCGAACCCGGACATCTGAAATCGTAAATCAAAACCGGTTTACCGTGCGAAGGCGCTTCCGATACGCGTACGTTCCGCGGTATGACTGTCTGATATACTTTTTTACCGAAGAAATTGCGGACATCGTCTTCAACCATTTGCGACAGATTATTACGTTTGTCATACATGGTAAGGACCACGCCCTGCAATTCCAGTTTCGGATTAAATTTCCTCTTTATCTGATTGATGTTGCGGATAAGGTCAGTAATACCTTCCAAAGCCAGAAATTCACATTGCAGCGGCACAATAACGGCATCGGCGGCAACGAGCGCGTTAATCGTAACCAGACTTAACGATGGCGGACAGTCTATCAAAATATAATCATAATTGACAACATCACGGCCCAAAGCATTGCGCAACGCAAATTCGCGATGTTCCATATCAACCAGCTCAACTTCCGCACCGGCAAGATCCGGCGACGAAGGCACAAGCGAAAAATTTGGTATCTCCGTCCAGACAACAGCTTCATTAATTCTTTTTTCGCCGAGCAGCACCTCATAAGAAGAGGGCATGCGTCCGCTCTTGTTGACACCCATAGAAGTTGTGGCATTGCCCTGAGGATCGAGGTCGACGACCAATACTTTTTTGCCGGCAGCAGCCATGGCAGTTGCGACATTAACCGTGGTCGTGGTTTTGCCCACGCCGCCTTTACGATTGGCAATAGCGATAATTCTCGGCATTTATCTGACTCCTTTAAGCTTTTTGATTTTGGTAATGACTAAGACAACCCCTTCTTCGCTGACTTCGCTCGGAACAATCCGACAGTCAAACGACCATTCTTTACGGGCTTCGGAAATTTCTTCGGAATATTTTTTACCTTTGGGAAAAATACCAACGGTTTGCGGACCGGCAAACCTGCAGGCATATTTTAAAAGTTCTTTCAAAGAACACATAGCACGCGACGTGATAACATCGGCCGCCATTGTCTCAATGTTTTCGATACGATCATTAACTATCTCAACATTCTTCAGGCCGGCAATTTTTCTTACCTCATTTAAATACAGTGTTTTTTTACCAATGCTTTCAACAAGACGAAAATTTAAATACGGTGTTTTTTCAGCAGCCATTATAGCCAGCACCATTCCCGGGAACCCAGCACCAGAGCCAAAATCAACCAGCGTCCGGGCACCATCGGGAATAAGTTTAAACAACTGAGCAGAATCAAGAAAATGACGTTCCCAGGCATGTTCAAGCGAAGCATTGCTAACCAGATTAAATCTCTTTTGCCACTCATGAAGAGATTTTTCGTAAGCTTTTAAACGCTCGAATGTTTCACGTGAAACACTATATTTGTCCATAAAATTTTTCATAAATTATTTATATA
>OHEI01000835.1_pt1 | contig 11407 bp, 8 predicted proteins | sample 1567241 | NCBI WGS metagenome assembly OHEI01 (sample SAMEA3879565, study PRJEB24766) | human gut metagenome | biome: human-associated habitat; feature: feces | place: USA | collected 1985/1987 | reverse complement strand
AATTCTTTTATATATATTTTATATGTTTCGTTGAATATGTTGTCTATGTACAATAAAATAAAGAACTGCATGAAAACATTACAACAATCAAGCTCTCTCCGTGAGCAAAGTTCCGTTATGTCGTTTTGAACCGACAGATTGACATAAGTATTGTGAGCCACTCTATTGCGGCATTTTATAACTTCCTCAAATAATGTTTTGACAGATTCATTCGGAATTAAAGAATGGGTTACCTTTTCTGTCGTAATTTTCTGAATACAGAAACTCTGTTTTGACATAGAATCACAAAAAGCCAGTAATTCACCATGTAAATTTGAATCAAAAATCGTTTCCTTAAATATAGAAACAATAAAATCAACAACAGCTTTGGCTATCTGTTTGTGATTGATTTCAAACGGATCTTTACGATAAACAAAAATTTGTTCTATCAGATCCTTATAAACTGTTTTTTTGTCCGATAAATTAGAATATTCGCCGAAGCTTCTTTCTCTCAAAAAGGTTCGACGATAATCTCTGCTGTTATTTGCCATAACCCATACCATCGCCCGAAACTTTTGTTCAAGCAGTCCCGTCATTTTCAAAAAAATAGCCGAACAAACATATTCTACGACAGGTAAAGAAGAAAAATTGTCAGCCAATCCTCTGCAAGCGACGATGGCTTCATTGATGACATCTTCGGCTCGCGTATTTAAAATAAATTCTTCAGACATCTTCTACTCCATCAAAATCTTTTCATAAAAGCTTGCCGACTCAAACAATCTTTCTCTTACTCGGCCTACTGCAGATGGTCTTTTCAGATAAGCGGCATCTTTTTTTATTTTATTTATCCGACAGTTCAGATTTTCATTCAATTTACCAAACTTTTTCTCATCAAAGCTCCTGCCCATATACAATTTCCAAAAAATCAGACCAAACAAATAATAATCGGCATCAATGATTGAAACAAATTTGCTGTCTTTTCTTATTTGGAGCAATAAATCACAAACATTCTTAACCGATATTATCGCTTCTTCATAACTTTGAAACATTTCATCAAACGGCAAAAAAGTCGTACTTTTTCGCTCGCCCACACAATGGTATACAAAATTTTCAATATACTCCTCATATGGTTTAACTCTTGTACCATAGCCTTTGGCTACGGTAAAATACATAATTTCACCATTCAATTTGTACTTATATAAAAACTCCGCTACAAAAGCCAGATAGCGGGCAAAATCAATTTTATTGTTGTCAATGATAATCCTATCAGCGGAAGCTGGTTTAAAAAATTCTTCGAGCCGGGAATCCAGCCAGTACAGAGAAGAACGGCTCTCCTCACGAGACAATATCTGTCCTGAAACATTAATATTTCTAAAAATAGAGGAATAATATCTTTTTTGTTCTATTTCGTTTTGGCGGTTCGGCTTAATATAAGAAAATCCGATAAAAGTTTTATCAAAAAAATCATCAGACAACTCTTCCTCCAACTCCAGATCCTTGTAAAACGGATATTTCAGATTCCGGCAAATATATTCTCTATCTTTCCGGTTATCCGCTATTTTTTGAATCTCCGTCAATTTCCAGTTTCTGATATCTACTTTGTTATCATTCTCAGACAAAGCATCATTATCATCATTGTCATCGGCCATTTGTTCATCGTTATTGAGTTCAAATCCCTTATTGGGAAATTTTTTCAAATATGCCAGCAAAACGGCACTTAGTCTTTGTTGACCGTCAATTATATAATGTCGTTCCTGTCCATTTTCAAAGTATGTCCCGATAACAACTGGCGGTACAAATAAACCTGATTTTAAGCTTTCCATCAATTTAATGACTTTATCTTCTGTCCAAACAAAATTTCTTTGATATGACGGTAGCTCTATGTCTTTTTTTAATATCAACTTAATCCAATGCTGCAAATTATATTCGCCGTAATAAACTTTAAAATTCTCCATACTTTTACCTCAAACAACCAATAAGAGAATACCGAAAATATTTATATCGTCATACAACATAAACGTCAAGTAATGCTGCAAATGCACATTAATTTTACAATCATCCTGTTACTACAATCTTTGGCAAGGCGATATCGTTATATTGACTTTAGCCGATTTCACGCATAGACTTTTGACAACGGAAGAAAACTGCAACTGTTTGGCGCAGGAAGCGTTTATTTTCAGGAGGAATTTATGAAAAAAATCGGGATTATCGGAACAGGGATTTTCGGCACAGCCTTAGCTTTGACCGCGGCACGGGCGGGATGCGACGTTCTTTGCTGGGACCGAAATCCCGACGTTATCAACGCCATAAGCCAAAAACATCTCAATACCAAACATCTGCCGAACATCCCCCTGCCCGACGCCATAAAATCGACTTCCGAAATTGCCGAAGTTTTCGATTTTGCGGATATCGTTCTGCTGTCCGTATCCGCACAGGCAACGCGTTCCGTCCTGCGGCAGATAAAACCTTTTATCAAAACAAACACCGTTATTGTCCTGTGTGCCAAAGGAATTGAAGCGGAAACCGGAAAAATGCTGTCGGAAATCGCCGAAGACGAAATTCCCGCGGCTACCATTGCCATTTTATCCGGCCCGGGCTTTGCCGTTGACATTGCACAGCGCAAACTGACGTCCGTAACCATTGCCTGCGCCAAAGACGGCCTTGCCGCACAGCTTACCAATATGCTTGCCACCCCCTATTTTCGGCCATATACCACATCCGACATGATTTCGCCGCAAATCGGCGGCAGCGTCAAAAACGTTATTGCCATCGCCTCCGGCGTTATTGAAGGCGCAGAATTCGGCGACGGCGCACGGGCGGCACTGATAACACGCGGACTTAACGAAATGGGACGCCTGTCCGGCGCTCTCGGCGGCCGCCACGGCACCATGATGGGCATGTGCGGCCTCGGCGATCTGGTTTTGACCGCCGGCTGCTCACAATCCAGAAATTTCAGTTTCGGATACGAAATCGGCATTCGCGGCGAGGCGCGAAAACTGATTGAAGAAAACACCCGCACCGTCGAAGGCATTTATACGGCTCAAGCCGTTGTAAAACGCGCCTGCGAACTGGGAATAGAAATGCCCATTTGCGAAGTGGTAAACAAAGTTCTGTTTGCGGGCATTTCCATAAAGTCGGCAATGGAAAGTCTTATGTCCCGCCCATATAAAGAAGAAGGCTTCTGACAAGCGAAAAAATTTCCGTTGCTTTCATTCGTTGTTTTATGATATAATTGTTATTATTAATTGCAAGGAGAAAAAAAATTAGTAGAGGATGGACTTATGTCGTTCTGACATGTATTTTTGAACTTCTTTGGATTTATGGTTTCAATGCGGCTGAAAGCTGGCCGCACTTTATTCTAATCGCGCTTATCATCGTTGCCGACTTTTATTTTCTGGAAAAAGCCTGCGAAACCATTCAGACCGGAACGGTTTACGCAATATTTTCGGCCGTCGGCACCGTCTGCACGGCGCTTATGGATACACTGATATTTAACGTTGAATTCACAATTGCAAAAGGCTTTTTCATTGCCCTGCTGATTGCCGGGGTTATCAGCCTGAAACTGGCCGAAAACGAAGAGACACCAGCCGAAAAGGAGTAAGCGAATGGGATGGATTTACGTTATTATTGCCGCAACGCTGGAAATTGCCGGCGTTGTCGGCCTGAAGATGTTCAGCCGAAAAAAGAATTTGGCCAATCTGCTTTTGTTTACCGGCGGTTTTGCCCTTTCATACCTTTTTCTGTACCTGTCGCTTGATTTTCTGGACATGAGCATCGCCTACGCGGTGTGGATGGGACTGGGAACCGCCGGCGCGGTAACCATCAATATGATTTTCTTCGGCGAAAGCCGCAGACTGTGCCGGATCGTGAGCGTCGGACTGATTATCATCGGCGTCGTCGGACTCAAAATGGTTTCATAAAAATACAAATAAAAATTCAGAAAACCCACATTAGCTCTTGACTTAGAGTAAGCTCTAGAATTTATGATGTTACGCAGAATCGAATCTTACCACTAATATCAGGAGAAAAAGATGAGTTATCTGGACAACATCAATTCACCCGCAGACGTAAAAAAACTCAACCTGAAAGAGCTTGAAGCGCTGGCGGAAGAAATCAGAAGCGCCATATTGAACCGCGACAGCAAAATAGGCGGACATGTCGGTCCCAATCTTGGCATTGTCGAAACAACCATTGCCCTGCATTACGTTTTTAACTCGCCGGAAGACAAGATTGTGTATGACGTTTCGCATCAATCCTATCCGCATAAGATTCTGACGGGGCGCAAAAACGGCTTTCTGACCGACGAAGGAATGCGGAAGATTTCCGGCTACACCACCCCCGCAGAAAGCGAGCACGACCATTTTATCGTCGGGCATACTTCCACTTCGGTCAGTCTGGCCTGCGGTCTGGCCAAAGCCCGCGACCTCAAAGGCGAAAAGCACAACGTCATCGCGGTTATCGGCGACGGTTCGCTTTCCGGCGGCGAAGCGCTCGAAGGTTTTGACAACGCCGCGGTTTTGAACAGCAACATTATCATTATTGTCAACGACAACGAAATGTCCATTGCCGAAAACCACGGCGGCCTGTACGGCAACCTGCGGCTGCTGCGCCAGACCGGCGGAAAAGCCGAGTGCAACATGTTTAAGGCTCTCGGGTTTGATTACCGTTATCTGGAAGAGGGCAACGACATTGCCAAACTGACGTCGCTGATGAAAGAAGTCAAAGACACGGACAAGCCTACGGTTCTGCATATTCATACAGAAAAAGGCAAAGGTTACAAACCTGCGGAAGAACACAAGGAAACCTGGCACTGGAGCGTTCCCTTCGACATTGCTTCCGGCAATCCGACCATTGACCTCAGCGGCGAAAACTACAACAGCATTACGGTCAATTACCTGCAGGAAAAAATCGCCAAAGACAAAAAGGTCGTCCTCATCAACGCCGGTACTCCGGGCGCTATCGGCATGACGCCGGACATGCGCCAGAAATTCGGCCGGAACTTCGTTGACGTCGGCATTGCCGAAGAGCATGGGGTCGCCATGGCTTCGGCTTTAGCAAAAGGCGGCTGCAAACCCGTTTTCTGGGTTTTGAGCTCTTTTGTACAGAGAACTTACGACCAGCTTTCGCAGGATTTGGCGCTGAACAAAAATCCGGCTGTCATTCTCATCGGCTGGAACGGCATCTCCGGCGGCGACGCCACGCATTTGGGAACTTTTGACATTCCGCTGATTTCAAATATTCCCAACCTCGTTTACCTGGCGCCGACAACCAAAGAAGAATATCTGTCCATGCTGGACTGGGGTATTGAACAGACCTCCCATCCGGTTGTCATCAGAATTCCGTCAACCGTCGTTCATGCGGAAAAAGAAACCGAAAAAACTTTCGAACAGCTGAATACCTATAAGGTTGAACAGCAAGGCAGCAAGGTTGCCCTGATTGCCGCAGGAAGTTTCTTTGAACTCGGCAGGCGGGCCGCGGCCAAACTGGCAGAACAGGGCATTACGGCAACGCTCGTCAATCCGCGCTACCTGACCGGACTGGACGAAAACCTGCTTAACAGCCTGAAGGACGACCACAAAATCGTTGCCACGCTGGAAGACGGCGAACTTGACGGCGGTTTCGGCGAAAAAATTGCCCGTTTCTACGGCAACAGCAATATGAAAGTGCTGAACTTTGGCGCCCAAAAGGAATTTACCGACCGGGTGCCCGTTGAAGAACTGTATAAGCGTTATCATCTGACGCCGGAACTGATTGCCGACGACATTCTGAAAGCCGGAAATTAGGCTTATTTCCTGACGAAGGCCCGGAAGCACCGGGCCTTTGTTTTTCTAAAACCGGTACTGAATCCCGAAGTTAATTTCCCAGGGAAGTTTAATGCGGCTGCCCAACTGGGCGGAGGCTTCCAGATAGGCGGTTCCGTCTTCGCTCCAGGCGGTGCTGACGCCGGCGCCAAGCTCATAGCGCAGGGACGACAGGTCTTCAGCAAAACCGTAGTCCGCTACGCGCACCTTGCTTTTGCCGTCGATATCATGAATCAGGGCAAAACGCCCGTAAGCGTCCAAAAAGCGGTTATCTCCCCAGACAAAAGACTTTCCGGCAATCAAATCGGCTCTGGTACTCAAATAACCGGCGTCGGAAGCTTCTATCAGGGTATTGAAGTTGGTGCGATAACGGACGGCGTCAATGTGCATGTAATTCAAACCGACCGACGGTTCGACAAACCACCGGCCGTCAAAATTTACGCGTTTTCCCAGCGAAGCCGAAAGCTGCCAGCTGTTCGTGCGGTATTTGCCGTCAACGCCGCTGCCTGCGGGCGTATAACTCCGCAGTTTCTGCCGATGCCAGAAATAGGTGCCGACCATATCGACGAACCAGTTGTCATCCGTATTAAACAGCGAATACAAACCGAGAGACTGCGTATCGGCATCGCCGTGACCGCTGCGGTCAAATTTCTGGCGTGAAGAAGTGTAACCGCCATAGACGCCCATGCTCAGATAATGGCCGTTCTGCCGCCAGACTTCACGGTCATAGCCGATTTCCGTGCCGTAAATGTCTATCCGGCTCCGACTTTTGTCCTTATAGGCAAATTTGACCCTTTGCCCCAACCCTTTTACCCAAAGGCCGTTGTCATGCCCGGACGCGTTGCGCCGGCTGCGGATGTGGTTGTAAACCGGCGTCAGGTGCGTATAAAACAGCGATGCCAGCGAAGAATAGGTGTTTTTAGCAATGACGGCGCTGTCCGTTACGTCCTGAGTCCTGACCAGAACCCAATCGTCGCCGTCCCGCTCCAGCCCGTAACGAAATGCTCCGACGTCAACGGCGTCGCCGACCAGATAAAAACTGTCCGCAGCTCCGCTGTCTTCATCGATAATCTTATAGCGGGCCGGCGTACTCCCTTCCGGACTGTAGTCATGAATTACCAAGCCGAAATTTCCGCTGCCCGAGTGTACCAGAATTTTGTCCGAAAGCCCTTCCGACAGACTGCTGCTGATGCCGAAGGTTCCCTGACCGGATAAATTGTCAAACTGCAGAGAACTGAAGTCGTGGCTGTAGGGGACAATCGCAACGGCATTCCGCATTTCCATATCCGGAATGCTGTTGCTGCCGACAAACGTTACCACGCCTTCGGTTACGCTGGTCTTTCCCGACAGGCTTCCGCCGGCAAACAAGAACAGCCAGCCGTTGCGTTCAACGACAGTATTCTCGGCTTTGCCTCCCGAAAAAACGCTTTGCACTCCTCCGGTTCTAACCAGGGCTCCCGAAGCGACGCCGCCGCTTTCAATCTGCTGCACGCCGCCGTTTATCGTGCTGTCCGTGTCGGTTCCGTAAACGCTCTGCGTACCCGAACTGATTGTCGTATTGCGGGATACGGCTCCGGAATCGACATTCATCTCGCCACCGTCAAGCAGTATCTGTTCAGCGACGCCGTTGTCGATAATGTCAATAATGCCGCCGCTTTTGACAACAGCCTGTCGCGTCGTTCCCGAAACTTCCTGACTGCCGCGGCCGGAAACGACGGCGCCGATACTGGTGCCGCCGTCATCCACCTGCTGTCGTCCGCCGGTAATTTGTGCCCGTTCGGAAACCCCGCCGGACAAAATTTCCTGCAAGCCGCCGATTATGGTCGCATCCTCATCGGTACCGGAAACATTCTCACGGCCGCCGCGCAACAGCGTTCCCTTTACGGCAGCACCGCGGGAAACGATGAAAATGCCTCCGTTGACAACGGTATCCTGTGCATAACCGCCGTTGTTGACATCTATGGTACCGCGGGTATCAACGGTTGACGAATAGGCCGTACCGTTTACATTCTGCAAGGCGTCATACGCTACATTCGTATTATAAGACACACCGCCGACCTCAACATTCTGCTGCCCGTAGGGATATATGACGCTGTTGTACGACTTGCCGCCGGACATTATCTGCTGATTGCCGGAAACGGTAAAATTTCTGGTCGTACCATAAACCTGCTGCGTGACAACAGTGTGCACGTCGCCGCCGGTAACATCTTCCCCTGCCGGAATTATCTGAGTAACGGCGACGGCTTCCGAAGCCCATATTACTCCGCACAGGATGACTATAAGTTTTTTCATGTTCTGCTTCCCGTTACAATGTCCTGCGTTCTATATAATTTTAAAACTACAGAATAAAACCTTAGAACATGAAAAAAACATACCTTAATACAAAGTCTTGATTGAAAGCGGCGCGAAAACAACTATTTTCCGGGGGTAACACCAAAAAAAGGAGAAAAGAAATGTCAGACAATTTTGAAAAAGACAGCGACAGCCTGTGGGAAAAGACCAAAGACACCGCCGGCGAAGCCTGGGAAGCCACCAAAGAGTTTTCAGGCAAAGCCTGGGACAAGACCAAAGAAGTGAGCAGCGACGCCTGGGAAGCAACCAAAAACGGCGCCCAGAAAGTCAGCAACGCTTTTTCCGATGACGACGAGGAAGTCGAAAAGGCCGAATTTGTCGAAAAAGAAGAAATCGAAACGCCGCATCATTTGTATTCAAAAGAAACGCATTCGCGAGAAAACCGACCAAACGGCTAAAAAGAAAGCCTCCCGCAACCGACGGGAGGCTTTCTTTATTAACGGCGGATAAAATTGGTCATGACCGGATTATCCAGCTGCGGCGGCAAAATGCCTGCCTGTTTTCCGGCGGCAATACATTTCAGCAGCCACGCCATGTTCCTGCCCAACAGCTCCATTACCTGCATCCCTTCGGCATCCTGCATGACGTCTTCCGGCGTCTGTCCGTGCACCATATTCCAATAACGGGAAGAAACCACCGGCATTCTGCTGATGGTAAAATATTTGTTCAGGACGTCCAGCGAAGCCGTGGTTCCCGCCCGCCGGGCAGAAACCACCGCAGCACCGGGTTTGTTCATAAACGCTTCGGAACCGGCATAAAACAGCCGATCCAGAAGCGACAGTATCCGACCGCTCGGGTGCGCGTAATAAACCGGAGAACCGAAAACAAAACCGTCGGCCTGCTCGGCTTTGGCAATAATCCCGTTTACGACATCGTCGTTAAAAATACAACGACTGTCGCCGTTTTCGCGGCATTTGCGGCAGCCTATGCAATCGCGCAGCGCGCCGGCACCGCTTTGGACAATTTCGGTTTCGACCCCTTCCCGGTTCAGCGCTTCGGCAACGATGGAAAGCGCCGTAAAAGTGCAGCCCCGCGGACGCGTTTATCATCAATACTTTCATCTGTTCTCCTTTCCTTCTTGTCCGAGTGTAGTGCAATAAAATTCTTCCGGCAACACTTTTAATAGCCTGTTCCGTGATTATATAAGCCCAAAAAAGCAAAGGATTGATGATGAAAAAACTTTTAGCCGCCATTTTTTTCGTTTTGTTTGCCGCCGCAGCCGCGGCCGCGCAGACGCAAACACCGCCCGCCGACAATGAAAACGTCGATTACAGCGCCGTCAACAAACAGCTGGACAAGATGACGGCCGAGCTGAACTCGGGCAAAATCGAACCCGGCGCTACCGGGGGCATGCTTGACAAAATCAACGACCTGCAGGACAAGCTTAATCAAAACCTGCCGCTGCTCAACAATGACCTCGGCAGCGTTCAGAAAAAAATCGCCGCTCTCGGCGAAGTCCCAGACGACGGCAACGAACCGGCGGAAATAGCCAAACAGCGCAAAGAGCTTAACAAACAGGCCGACGCTTATAAGACCTCAATCGCCCAGGCAAAACTGGCAAAAACCAAAATCGACGATTTAAACGGGCTGATTTTGAAAGTCCGCAACCAAGATTTGTTCACGCGCATTTTTGCCAAGCAAAGCTCCATTTTCCATCCTCAGGAGTTTTGGACCTCACTGGTCAGCTTTGCCAAATTTACCTTCGAACTGATAAAGTCGCCGCTCGACTGGTACCGCCAGCTGCCTGCCGCCGACATGGCAACCGCTGACGACAACATTGTCTACGCGCTGTTTTACATTATCGCCGCAACCTTTGCCGCCGCATACCTGCGCCATTTTATCAAAACCAGGCTCGGTTACCGCGAGGCGATTGCCAACCCGGACTATACGCAGAAAGTGCGAGCCGCGCTGTGGATGTTTTTGGCCCGCGGGCTGATTCCCGCCGCAATTATCGGAACGTTCATGTTCTGGATTAAAAACGGTGCCATCATCAATAAAAGCAACTTCGGAACCATGCTTTACACGGCGGCGCTGTATCTGCTTTATTTTTTCCTGACGCAAGCGCTGGTTCGCATTTTGCTGACACCGGCAAACGGCAAATGGCGGATTATCGAGGTCAGCAACGACCGGGCGCAGGCCAGCAGCAAGGCGCTGATTTTCTCGGCCGCGGCCATCTGCATCGTCAGTTTTTTTCAATCGCTGGCCGCCGAAATGAACGTAAATCCGGAAGTGCTGTATTCTCTCAAGATTTTTGCCAATGCGGTCAAAGCCTTTTGTGTCGTTTTGGTTGCCAACAAGTTTCTTTTTGACGGTACGCCGGAAGAAAACGCCAAAAACGCAGCCACCGCCGAAGCGACCGGAAAGGAAAACGCCGGCAAGGACGAGGAAGAATACAAGGAACTGAGCACACCGGCCAAAATAAGTCTGGCGGTTACCGTATTCATGGCGGTTTCCTTTGCTGCATCGCTGTTTGGTTATATACGGCTTTCGGAATTTGCCATCAACCGTTTCATCATATCGGGCGTTGTCATTGCCGTATTTTACATTCTCGACCGGCTGCTGAGGGTTATCTTCCGTCAGTTAATGCGGCTGAAATTTTGGAGCCGGACGCTGCGCATCAATCCGCGAAAACTGGTAAAGGCAAACTTCTGGTTTGCGCTGATTCTCAAGCCCATTCTCGGCATTATGGCCATTCTGACCCTGCTGGCCGTCTGGGGCGTGTCAGTCGACATCATGCTGAACAAGGTCCGCAACTTTCTGGTCGGCTTCAACATCGGCAGCCTGCATATTTCAATTACCTCCATTCTGCTCGGCATTATCAGCTTTTTCGTATCGTCCTTTCTGTTCAAAATGCTTAAGGGAAGTTTTCAAAACGGCAGCCTGAGCCAGATTGACTGGGATCCCGGCGTTAAGAACTCGGTCATTTCGGGCATTGGCTTTTTCGGCATTATCATTTCGCTGATTGTCGGTTTTGCGGTTATGGGCGGAAGCATAAGCAGCATTGCGATTATTGCCGGCGCCCTGTCGTTCGGCGCCGGTCTCGGCCTGCAGAACATGGTCAGCAGTCTGGTCGCCGGTCTGACCATTCTGTTTGAACGGCAGATTAAGGTCGGCGACTGGGTTATCATCGACGGCCAGGAAGGCATCGTTAAAAGCATTAACATGCGCTCGACCGAACTTGAAACCTGGAACAAGTCCAATGTCATCGTCCCCAACGCCTCCATTCTGGCCAACAGTCTGATTAACAAAACCTACAGCGACCAGATGGGCCGGGT
>OHEI01000821.1_pt1 | contig 11548 bp, 9 predicted proteins | sample 1567241 | NCBI WGS metagenome assembly OHEI01 (sample SAMEA3879565, study PRJEB24766) | human gut metagenome | biome: human-associated habitat; feature: feces | place: USA | collected 1985/1987 | reverse complement strand
GTCATGTTCGGGTCTCCGAACATGACCATGCGGCCCTTGTCGAGCCACAGCACCTTGTTGCACTGCGACCTGACCGCTTGCAGCGAGTGCGATACCATGAGAGCGGTCGTATCGCCGTTATCTATGATGCTCTGCATCTTCTGCTGGCTTTTTCTGCGGAAATCGCCGTCGCCGACGGCGAAGATCTCATCAAGGATTATTATATCGGGCTCGATCATGCTGGCTATCGCAAAGGCGATACGGCTCTTCATGCCGCTCGAGAGCGTGCGGAAGGGGCTGTTCTGAAACTCGCGCATCTCCGCAAAGTCAATGATCTCATCGTATTTGGAGTCTATAAACTCCCTGTCGTAGCCCATGAACGCGCCGCGCAGATATACGTTCTCCCTGACCGTCATTTCGCGGTCAAAGCCCGTGCCGAGCTCGAGCAGCGCGCAGATCCTGCCGGTCTTCTCGATTGTGCCGGAGGCGGGGGTGAGCGTTCCGCTTATAGCCTTCATCATCGTCGACTTGCCCGCGCCGTTTTTGCCGATAACGCCGAGCATATCGCCCCTTTCAAGGCTGAAGGATATGTTTTTGAGCGCCCAGAACTCGTTATTACGCGGAGCCTTGCCGAGTATGCGCTTTACGATGTCCGAGGTCGAGCGCGAGTCCTGCTTGCGGTAGCGCACAGAGACATTGTCGAGAACAAGTATCTTGTTTCCGTCCATCAGAGCACCTCCTTACACATACAGCGCGATCTTGTCGCGCGCGATGCGGTAGGTAAACCAGCCGAGGAAGGCGCAGACCGCGGCCATTGCGAACATGATAAGATGCGTCGAGGGGTTCGGAATGGTCGAGTGTATGATGAGCTGGCGGAAATAATCAACGCACATATACAGGGGATTGCAGTTTAAAAGCCTGCGCATGATGCCCGGCAGGATCGACGGATCATAGAATATCGCCGAGGCGTACATTACTATGCGCGTGACGACGGGCCAGAGGTAGTTTATGTCACGGAAGAATATATACAGCGTGCTCAAAAACATGCCGATGCCGAAGTTTATGAAATAAAGACATACTATCGGGTACAGCAGATATAAAAAGCGCCAGTGGAAGCTTATATTGTCTATGGCGACGAAGATGAAAAATACAAGCAGGGAAACGGCAAAGTCGATCGCCTGCGCGACGCTCTGCGAAACAAGGAAATAGTGCTTGGGAACGGGCACCTTGCTGTATATCTGCGCGTTGTCGTAGAGAACGCGCATGGCGCTTCGCGTTGCCGCAGAGAAGTAGTTAAACAGCAAAAGTCCGCAGAACAGGTATATCGTGTAGTGCGGCATATTGCGGCCGAAAAACGTGCCGAAGACCACGTCCATGGTCAGCAGCAGAAACAGCGGCGAAAGCGCGCTCCAGAGTATGCCGAAGGTAGTGCGCTTGTATTTCTTGATAAAGTCTCGCCTTATAAGCTCAGAAAGCAAAAAACGGTGATTAGCTTTGTCCGAAGTCATAAAACGTCAGTTCTCCTTGAAAAGCAAAAAACTGTGGAAAAATCACACTATCGCGCTATTATACCACAGTTCTCCGCACAATTCCATATTAATTTTCGGACACATAGTTCAGATAGTCCTCGGGCGTGTTGAAATCGCGTGTAAAGCTGTCGAGAATAACGAAGCTTTCGCCGATCGCGCGGCCGTCAAGAGGCAGACCGGCATACAGGTGATACACCTGCCAGCCCTTGCACTCGTTTAGCTCGCCGCTGACAAATTTTCCGCGCACCTCAAGGTACAGCGAGCGGAAAAGCTCACCCGAGCCGATAAGCACGGCACATATGCTCCTCTCGCTTCCGAAAAACAGCAGCGGTCTTTTTCCTCTGTGCGCGATAACTGTTTTTATCGCGTCCTCGGAATACAGCACGTCGCCGTATAGAAAGCACATGTCGTCGCCGATGAGCTCGGCGGTGAAGCGGTCTATCTCAAGGACATTGTTCTTCGGCTCGTATCTGCTCGCACCGGGGATATCGACGGACGTATCGTGCGAGGTGATTAAGACCTCGGCGGCCTTGTCAAACTTATGCACAAGGCGCACTGTGCGCTCAAGCAGCGTCTCACCCGAAACTCTTATATCGTGCTTTTTGTGCCCCATGAAATCGTTCCAGCTGCCCCTGCCGTCGGCCATTATGACATATCTCATTTTATTATCCCGTGCTCGCGGTAGAAGTCTCCCAGCCTGCCGTAGCGCTGCGGCCCCCAGAGCTGGATGATGTTCACGCCAGAGGAGGTGTTGGCCTCGATGACGGTAAAGCCGTCGTCGGTCGGGAGGATGTCCCATGCTATGATGTCAAGATAGGGGAAGGCGCGGCTTATCTCCATGACTCCGGCCTTTATCTTATCCCAATCGGGGATATAAGCGCCCTCTATCTGCGCGTTCGTATCCGGATGCGTGCGGTAGACGGTGAGATTGTGCAGCGTGCGGGCATAGCTCATCCGGCCGGTTTCAATATCGACGTTTGCGACAAGGCCGCCGCGGCTGCCGTTATCGACAGAGCCCGTCCAGTCGGCGCCTATGCGCTGCACGGCAAAGCAAAGCTCAAGCTCCTTCGTCTCGGCGCTGCGCAGGACGATCATGCGCAGGGTGTTTGCGCTGTTGGCGTAGATTTTGTTTAGATAAGCGGCCTGATGCGCGTAGGCGCAGATGAGCCACTCGGTGTCGCGGCGCAGACGCTGGGTGAGCTCTTTTTCCGTGTGCGGCTCGTCGTTGCAGATGATGCCGTGGCCGTTATACTTTACGACATACACGCCCTTGCCCTTGCCTGCGCGCACGGGCTTTACGACGAAGGCGCCCGTTTCATGCAAAAGCGCGATGAGATCGTCATAATCTGTTATGACGCGTCCGTTCATCCCGGCAAGGCGCCTGCCCTTCTTGATGCAGTATATCTCCGGCGTTTTGCAGTAGCGCTCTATTATCTGCGTGAAAACGACCTTGTTGTTGAGCATTTCGCTGTACGGATCGTTTATGCAGCGCGAGCGATACCAGTCAAACTCGGAAAGGTACTGCTTTTTATCGTTGTGCTTAAAGTCGTACAGAGCTGCCTGATCGACCATATAGCCGCCGAAAATGCAGTAGTAAAGTCTTGTGTGCAGCGGAAGCTTAAAGTGATTGGGCGCAAACAGTATCCTCACTATCCACAGCACCATCAATTTGATTTTGGCGAGCAATGTGCTCAGAAATCGCATCATGTTTATCCCTCTCCATGCAGTCGATTATAAGCTCGGCGATCTTGTCGGTAGCGCGGCCCGTGAGGTCGGGCAGGTATCTGCGGCAGAAGCGCCTGTAGTTATCCATGTCGTATTCGCCTCTGTCGATAGCGGCGACAAGCTCCTTAGGGTCGCGGAATATGCAGTCGGGGAACTCATCGAAGAGCTTGACGTTCAGGCCGTTGTGGTCAAGATAGTCCTCGTAGTCGAAAAGGTAAAAGTACACGGGCTTGCCCAGAAGCGCTGCCTCGATCGTTATGGCCGAATAGTCGGTTATGACGCAGTCGCACACCGACAGAACCGTTGAGGTCGGTACCCTGTGGCAGGTGACGGCCGGGGCGAGCGACGCATAGTTTAAAAGCTGGTTCGGGTGGCGCTTTACGACGAGTATCTGATCACCGTTGAAGTCAAACGCATCGACGAGCGGCTTGGGGTCGAGCATCTGCCCCTTGCGGAAGGTCGGGGCGTACAGTACGATCTTTTTACCAATGTACCAGGGGTAGGCCTCATAAAACCGGCGGCGGGCCTCCTCCTGACCTTCGCGCAGCTTATCCATGCGCGGAAGTCCGACGTTATACAGAATATCGGGATCGATGTCAAACGACGCGCAGTAGAAGGGGTTGAAGGCCCTGCCTCCGGCTATGACGACGTCATAGTTGCGGTGCATGCGCATTTCGCGTGCGATCATGTCGCTGCGGCCGAATTTTTTTCCGAGCGACTGGTAGCCGGACTTTTTGATCTTGCCCATGGCGTGCCACATCTGGATGACGGCAAGCTGCTTTTTGTGGTGCAGCACCGATACGGCCGGCCAGTAGGAATCGAGCACGCACACCGAGGCCGTTGCGAGGTGATACATGCTGCGAAGCGTCGCGCCGGAGTATTCAAGCACGCTTGCAAAGCCCTTATCCATACGCTTTGTTATGATGACGATATTCGTTTCGGGTCTGAGCTCTTTAAGGCGGCGGCTTAAAAAATCAATATCCTCCGTCACGGTGTTCGACTGACGGCTGAGGAATAAGACCTTGCTTTTGTCCGTCGGGAAGAGCTTCAGGAAAAAGTAGATGAAGTTCATCACCCAGCGCAGCAAAATAACAGCTATTCTCATACTACTCCTTTTATGCCCCGTGCGGGCACAAGTGAAAATCGACTTATTATACGCGCAAGCAAAAGCTTTGTCACTACAAATTTGTTAACATTAACAGAGCTTTTTACCGGCTCTCTTGAGTTCAAGCTTATGCGCAAAGTATGCGTGAACATTCTCGTTATACGTCGGGTAGCGGTGCAGATCCTGATGCGTGTTTATCTCAAGTATCTTAAAGCCGGAGTCTGTTATGACGACGTCGAAGCCGAGATATTCAAGCGGCGATATGTAGCGGCACACCTCGGGTATGACGGAGAGCACCTCATCCCAGTGAGGGAGATATCCCTCGATCCTCGCGCCGGTGTCCGGATGGAGGGGGCAGGGGCTTATGACATGCTCCTTTATGACCTCGGCGTCGTGGAAAAAGCCCGTTTTTTCATCGACATAGGCGAAGACGCCGCCGGAGCCGATATTGTCGGTAAAGCCGGTGCTTTTTGTCCCGATGCGGAAGTAGGCGTTTTCGATAACGGGGTCGAGCCCGCTGCGGTTTATGACCATGATGCGCACTGTGCACGCGACCTCGCTGTATATTTTGCGAAGAGCGCTATGCATGACGATGTACTCGGAGATGTTATAGTAATCGTTGAGCGATGCAAAGAACGTGAGCATCTCGCTCCCGGTCTTTTCCTCGCCGTTTACGGTGTAGCGCTCTCCGTCAAAGCCGAGTCTGTAAAAGCCTATGCCGTGCGAGCCGACGGTGGGCTTCATGGCGAGAAGCTTCCTTTCGCGCAGAAGCTCGAGCAGTCCGTCAAGGCTGCGGGGAAGATATTCGGGGCAGTCGGGCATTTTCAGAAGCTCCGTTTTTCCGTTTCGCGGAACGATGTGGTAGTAATACTCGGGAAGATACCGGCGGTATTTATCCAGACAGTAGCGCAGCGTGACCTTATCCCACAAAAGCTTGCGGTATTCATTGTTCAAGGGCCTGAGCCATTTGTAGTCGCGGTCGGACAGGCAGTCGCGCCAGTTATCCTCCGTAAGGCCGTACTGCTTTATATGGTAGGATAAAAAGCCGCGCTCGTGCGCCCATTTTTTCTCCGCTGCCGTTGTGTGTTTATCGTGCATATCCTCGCGCAGAGCCCTTTTCCAGCCGCGGTACATATAGTCCATAAAGCCGCGGCGCTTTGCCCGAAAGCTCCAAAGATAGCGGTCGATTATCGTCATTGCGCGCTTAAAGCCGACAAAGCGCGGTTTTTTTGCGCTCTTAAAGCGGATGAATTCGGCGGTTTTGTCGTTAAAATTCTCAAGGTAAGTGAGATCCGCGCCCGTATCCACGCGCAGTATCTTAAAGCCGCCGTCCGTCAGGCGAAGGGCAAAGCTCATGTACTCAAGCTCGTTAAACTCCGCGGCGATGCCGCACAGCATTTTTTCGATATCGGGGAAGCTTTCTATTCTGCCGCCTGAGTAATTGCCGTCCTCATCGACGGCGGACAGCTCGCGGTTCTGCGTGTACCAGTTTTTCGCGCAGCCTTTCTGTTCCTCGGTCAGGACGGAAAACAGCAGCTCAGGCCCGTCGCCGCGGTTTAAGAACGCAAGGTGTAGCGTGGGGGCAAAATCCGTTTTCACAAGCTCCGTTATTATCGTTCCGGAGGGGAGCTTTTCTAGCTTTTCGCGCATTCCGATCTCATCGAGCGGCTTTTCGTCGAAGAAAAAGCTCTCGCCGTCAAAGCGGCAGATATGCTCCAGTGTTTTTACGGAGTTTGACGCACGCCGCACGAGCACATTCCCTTTTTTGCGTATGAGCGAGACTATGCCGTCCACGCTCTGCGCAAGCCCGGGTCTGAGCGGCAGTATAAGCTGCCCGCCGTCGCGTGTTAATAGAATGTAGTACTGCTCGGGCAGAAGCTCGGGGTGCTTATCGAGCGCATACGAGGTCGACAGCACATCGCCGAACAGCTTGTCAAACTTCGCGTCAAACGGCAGAAGCGAAAAAATATCCTTGTCGCTCATGCCGATGTTGTTTTTGCGCTTGTATTTTTTTATGCTCTCAAGATAAAACCACTCGTCGGCCGTCGCAAAGGTAAAGCCCCGAAACAGCAGAGCAGAGCTTTTTATCAGTTTTGAAGTCGTCATGTCGAAACTCCGCAGTCTGTAGATAAATAATTGTATATACTATATATCACATATCGGAATTTTGCGCAACTTGATAATTTAGGGGGCAACGGCTTGAATTAAGTCGAAGCTTGTACTATAATAATAAAGTTATTACTATGGGTAATTATGCGGATTTTGATCCGCAGGAAAGAGAGCGGCAAATGGGAATGATAAGCAGGATAAAGAGAGAGCTCTTTATCCGCCCCTGGCTTAAAAAAGGCTATTCGAGGCGCCTGGCAAATTCGTATTACAAAAAAGCGCAAAGAGATCTTGAGACGGGTAACGGCGTGTCGAAGGCGGATAAAAAATGGGCGCACGAGCTCGGCTATATGTCCGAGAGCATCGCAAAGTACGATCTTAAAAATAAGCCGGACAGCAAATATATAAGCGATGTAGATTACCTGTACTTAAAGCCGTTTAACAACAGCTTTACAAAATGGGTCGGCGACCTCGTGACGGAAAACAGAGTGCTCACAGGCAGGCGCGGGCATCTGCCGGCGCTGTACTATAACATCATAGAGCGTGAGGATGAGAAGGTCTTTCTTCCGATCGACACCGTCGGGCGCGAGTACGGCGAAAACTACGACGACTTCATAAGGCTTTTGAACGAGCGCGGCGAGCTCGTCATCCGCCCCGACCGCGCCTCGGCTCACCGCTGTGCGTATCTTATCAGGCGCACCGGCGAGGATCGCTACGAGCTGTGCGAGGACAAGGTCTGCAAGGCGCGCATGAGCATCTACGGCAACGACTACGATCAGGCGTATCTTCTGAGAGAGTACCCCGACGAGCTGCCCGAGGGCTTTGAGAAAAATCCCTGCAAGCGCGATCATTACGATAAAAAGAGCCTTTTTGAGCTTATTTCGACGTTCAAATACGGCTATGTCATAGCAGAGCCGTATAAAATGAGCGATGCCAAGCCCGGCATGCTGAGGATATACATCGCAAACGAAAAGCTTAAAAAGACAAGGCTTCTCGATTATTACTACACCGACCTTGACGGCGGCGCGGTGCGCTGCCGAGCGGTGACACCCTCGGGAGAGCTCGACGGCGAAAGGATAGGCTGCTGGGACGAGCTTATAAATACCGTCACGGATATCGCGGGCTATATAAGTGAGATCGAATATTTCACCGCGAGCATCATATTCACCGACGACGGCTTTGTCATAGATTCCATCGACACGAATCCCGATCTGCCGTCTGTCGCGCACAGCGACGAGCTCAACGACTACCTCATGACGAGGCTTCGCGAAAAGCGCGAGACCGTCGTCGTCACGCGTGAAAAATGGTGGACGGCGTTTAAATACAAGCGCTTTAAGCGCTTTGTCAAGCACTTTTGCCGTCCGGGCATAAGACCCTATATGCAGAAGCTCTGGATGAGCTCGGTGTGGGATGATCTGCGGCACAATAAGGGTACGACGCTGTCTCAAAAGCTATGGTGCTATAAGCGCGGCTTTTTGTCGTTTCGGATAAAGCAGTACGGGCTTACGAAGGATAACTACAAGGACTTTCTGTCCGACTATCAGTACCACTGGCTCAACCGCATAAACAACAGCTATCAGATATGGATAAACGACAAGACCACGACGCGCTATGTCTTTGAGCCGTACAAGCAGTATCTTGCGAAATACTACTACGACATAATAAAAATGGAGGGGCAGACCTGCATAAAGGCGCTTCAGGATATCCCCGAGGGCTTTGGCGCATCGTTTGACGGAATCTTCGCTCTGCTGCGGCAGGAAAAGCTCCTTGCGCTCAAGCCCTCCTCCGGCACTCACGGCGACGGCTTTTACCGCATGGAGTACGCGGACGGCAAGTACCTCATAAACGGCACAGAGATGACAGAGGACGGGATACGGCAGATGATAGAGGGCTTTAAGTCCATTTACGTCATAACAGAGTATCTTTTCATGCACAAGGACCTTAAAAAGATATATCCGTACTCTGTAAACACCATCCGTGCAGCGGTCGTCAACCGGTCGGCCTACGAGCCGAAGATCATGCAGACGTATATGCGCATAGGCTCATCCTCGACGGGCTTTACCGACAACGTCGGCTACGGCGGCATCTGCGCGAAGATAGACATCCCGACGGGGCGCTACTACTGCGCCGAGAAGATCATCGATCATAAGTTCACGCCCTGCCCCGTGCATCCGGACACCGGTGTTCGGATAGAGGGCATCGTTCCCAACTGGGAGCTGATGAAAAAGGGCATAACGGATATCTGCCGCTTCATGCCGGAGCTTGAGTATCTCGGCTTTGACATCGCCATCACCGACGACGGCTTTAAGATAATCGAGATAAACATACATCAGGATCTGCACAAGGTCGCCGAGCACTCGGAGGAGTTCAAGGCCTTTTTCCGCGCAAAGCTCGCGCTCAAGGCAAAGCAATACGAGCTTAAAAAATACTGAGACAGGAGAGACAATATGAAAACTATCGGTTTCCTTATAAGCCACAAAAACGGCGAAGGCCGCCGCGCCCTTCTGCCCGAGCACATAGGCAGGATAAAAAACACGGATAAAATGTATTTTGAGACAGGCTACGGCCTTGCCGTCGGCGTTACGGACGATGAGTACGCCGCCTGCGGCTGCCACATCGTCTCACGCGAGGAGGCGTTAAGCTGCGATATCATAACCGACGTCAAGCTCGGCGATGCGGACTACCTCGACGAGATAAAGAGCAGCAAGATAATGTTCGGCTGGGCGCACACGGTGCAGAATATCGACTTCACGAGCGACATGCTCCGCAAAAAGCATACCGTCGTCGCATGGGAGGAGATATTCGAGCACGGCCGCTATATATTCTACCGCAACCGCGAGGTAGCCGGTGAGGCTGCCGTCATGCAGGCGTTCCGCTACTGCGGCAAGATGCCCTATGACACGCGTGTCGCCATACTCGGCAACGGGCAGACCGCCAAGGGCGCGATGCGCATCCTGCACGGTCTCGGCGCAAGGGTCGATGTTTACAGCCACAGGCTCGAAAAGCTGTTCCGGCAGAACATGTTCGACTATGACGTGCTTATAAACTGCGTCATGTGGGATACGACGCGCACCGACAGGATAATCTATAAGGAAGACCTCAAGAAAATGAAGCCGGGCACGCTCATAATCGACGTAAGCTGCGATCCGCATCTTGAGATCGAGACCTCGCACCCGACGACGATAGACGATCCCGTGTACGTCGTCGACGGCGTTGTGCACTACGCTGTGGACAACACCCCCGCCATGTATCCCATAACCGTGACGAAGGTGCTCAGCGAGGGTATTTCAAATTACATCGACATTATCATTGAAAAGGACTTTGACGAATACCCCGAATCGCTCAAAAAGGCGACCGTCATCAAGAACGGGCACATTCTTGACGAGCGCATAGCACAGTTCCGAAAAGCCCACGGAGTTTTTTGTGAGTAAAAATGACTGACGGATACGGCAGAAAAATCGAATATCTGCGCATGTCGGTGACTGACGCCTGCAACCTCAAATGCGTCTACTGCATGCCGCCGGACGGGATGAAGGAATGTCCCTGCCGTCAGGCGATGAGCGCGGACGAGTTTGTCGAGATCGCGCGTGCGGCGGCCGGGCTCGGTATGAAAAAGCTGCGCATAACGGGCGGCGAGCCGCTGGTCAGAGGCGATATTGTGCCCCTTGTGCGCAGGCTCGGAGAAATACCCGGCATCGAGGATATGAGCCTTACAACCAACGCCACGCTCCTTGCGCCGATGGCACGGGAGCTGTATGAGGCCGGGATACACAGGATAAACATAAGCCTCGATACGCTCAATGCCGAAAAGTACGAAAAAATAACGCGGGGCGGCCGTCTTGCCGACGCGCTCGACGGCATTCGTGCGGCCCTTGAAGCCGGGATGAGCCCCGTGAAGCTCAACACCGTGCTCATAGGCGGCTTTAACGACGATGAGATCGAAGCTCTTGCGGCGCTGACAATGAGATGCCCCGTGCAGCTTAGATTTATAGAGCTCATGCCCATAGGCGATACGAAGGGTGAATTTTCGGCCGACGCGTATCTGCCGGTCGGCACGGTTCTGGACAGACTTCCGCAGCTTGAGCCGGCGCCGGGTGAAAGGCATGCCGTTGCGCGGCTGTATAAGCTGCCGGATGCCGAGGGCAAGATCGGGCTGATAAGCCCCCTGAGCAATCATTTCTGCGCCGAGTGCAACCGTCTGCGCCTGACGGCCGACGGCTGCTTAAAGCCCTGCCTGCATTCCGCCGAGGAGATACCCGTGCGAGGTCTGCACGGCAAAGAGCTCAGGGATGCAATACTTACCGCTGTGTCGCACAAGCCGGAAAAGCACGTCGCGCTTTCGGCGACCGAGCGCAGCGAGGCAAAACGAAGCATGTATCGTATAGGAGGCTGAAATATGGCTGAGATAGCTGCAATTTGCATAAGCGACGTCCGCGGGATACAAAAGCACGAGATCCCCGAGGCGTTTTTGAAAAAGGACTGGGGCATCGAGGGCGACGCCCACGCGGGCAACTGGCACAGGCAGGTGAGCCTGCTGTCGGTAGAAAGCGTTGAAAAGCTTCAGGAGAAGCTGAGCTTTGAGCTTGCGCACGGCGCGTTTGCCGAGAATATACTTGTCAAGGGCATGTCGGTGCACACGCTGCCGGTGGGAACGCGCCTGCGCATAGGCGAGGCTCTGTGCGAGGTCACGCAGATCGGCAAGGAGTGCCACAACGACTGCGCCATCAAAAAGACGACCGGAAAATGCGTCATGCCGACTGAGGGCATCTTCTGTGAGGTCGTCACGCCCGGCCGCGTGCAAAAGGGCGACCGGATCACCGTTCTGGAGGAAATGCCATGAAGCTGATCGAAACAAAAAACGCCGTCGGCCATGTGCTCTGCCACGATCTGACGCGCATCGTCCCCGGCGAGTTCAAGGGCGCGCAGTTCCGCAAGGGACACATCGTCACAGAGGAGGATATTCCGATGCTTCTGTCAATGGGCAAGGAGCACCTGTACGTCTGGGAGATGGAGCCGGGTACGCTCCACGAAAACGATGCCGCCGAGCGTCTTTGCGCCATCTGCAAAAACGAGCACATGTCGCGCGGCGAGGTCCGGGAGGGCA
>OHEI01000818.1_pt1 | contig 11559 bp, 6 predicted proteins | sample 1567241 | NCBI WGS metagenome assembly OHEI01 (sample SAMEA3879565, study PRJEB24766) | human gut metagenome | biome: human-associated habitat; feature: feces | place: USA | collected 1985/1987 | reverse complement strand
CAAGGTACTTGTTGCGGACAAGTCACGGTGTTTGCCTATACTAGCCGTTTCCGGACAGATGTTCCCGGCAATATGATTCAACAACAGGTACGTATGCCCGTACCGACACAGGATACGGCCGAAATCGTGCATGCGGCTTTGGAAGCGTTGCGGTTGCATGCGCATGACGGGGGCTTCGACTATAAGAAATCCGGAGTTATCGTTTGGGATTTGTCACCGCGTGAAGCGGTCCAAACGGATTTGTTTGATAAGATGGATCGTGGAAAGCGTGGGGCATTGATACGTGCCGTGGATGAGATAAACCGTAAGAACGGGCATAACGTGGTGAAAGTGGCTGCATTGGGGGCTGAACAGGAATATGCTTCGGAGAGGCAATACGCTTCGCGACGTTATACGACGAATCTGGATGAGGTCTTGGTAGTGAAAGTGTGAGAGCTTCAGTTTACCTCTTTATGTTATTTTATGCTAAAATGAACCCTTGATCCGTTTTTTTTCTCCTGATTGTCATTCTGATATTGGAAACATTTGCTTCCTTTGTAATAGAAAGAAAAACAATTTTTAGGAACCTTTTAATTTTTGAGAATCATGAGAAACGTTTACTTTACTTTATTACTGATGCTTTGCATGAGTGCCCATGTGAAAGCTGGAGATTGGATGAAACGTCTGCCGGACAATCTTTTTGTATCCCAAGTTTCTATTCCCGGAACGCATGATGCAGCTACGGGGAACGGGGTTACTTTGGCAACCTTTTCCCAGTGCCAAGACATAGATGTGGCCACACAGTGGTCCATCGGTATCCGCGCTTTCGATTTCCGCCCGAAGGTGAAAGATGACTATCTGAATATCAACCATGGTATTTCTGAGACGAAACTTCGTTTTGATGCCGCTTTGTACTTGCTGCGGGATTCGTTGAAAGCCCATCCTTCCGAATTTGCGATAATCCATTGTTTGTATGCTTCCAATTACGATAACGATAAAGCCACGTATGAAACCATGTTGCGCGAATTGTTGTCGCGTGAGGATTTGAAGGATTATTTTGTGCCGTTCCGGCGGAATTTGACGGTAGGGGACATGCGGGGGAAAATCTTGCTGTTGAGCCGTGACCAATATGCCGTCAAACCGATAACAGGCGGTTTTTTCCAAAGTTGGTGCGGTTGGTTGGATTGGAATGCACAGTCTTCGTGTAGTATTATAGGGGAGAGCGCGGCATTGGATTATAAATCTCCTTTGTGGGTGCAGGATTATGCCAATACGAAAGATAGTGAAGGAGGTGTGGCCAAGAAGGTAAGCGCGGTAACCGAAATGTTGGATCATAGTACGAAACATGTGACAAAAGACGAGTCGGACGTGGTGTGGGTATTTAACTTTGCATCGGCTTATCCCGGGTCGCTATCTACAGCTAATGGTTATCGCGAGAATGCGACCTACACGAATGCGGCTATTATAGAGTATTTGCAGACGCATGAAGCGGGACCTACGGGGGTTATCCTGATGGATTATTGTGTGGACCGGAGCCCTAACGAGGTGGATGGAAAGTACCTGACGCGTGGGCGCGAGTTGGTGGATACCTTGATTGCTAACAATTATAAGTGGTTGGAACGGAGAAATAGGACTGTGTACGATAGGGCATTAGATAGGATAGATAAACTTTATACGAAGTTACAAGAGGTTCGGGAAGCTATTGCGACCGAATGTGCAGATGTTGCCGCAGACTTTGAGGATGAACTGGCTGCGGCAAAAGAGGTTATCGACCAACAAAAATATGAGATTGACAGTTTGTACGCCGGATGGCTGTTCACGGAAAGTTATACGGTGGATTATACCGGAACCTATAAAATTATAAGGCAAATCGAGAAGGATGCCGAAGAAGCCCAAGCTAAGTTTGATGAGGAGTCGGATATTCATGCAGTGCAGGTTGAACATATAGGAAACGATTGTCAGATATTCTCGCTCACCGGAGAACGTTTGGATGCTCTTCGTCGTGGTACGGTTAACATTGTGAAGTTCCCTGACGGCAAGGTACGGAAGGTTGTTTGTCAATAAGGCCGCTTCTGGTATTGGGTACAGACAAGTTGGATTGGGATTGCGAAAGCCAAGCCGGAAGGAGGCTTTTGATGTCCATAAAAAAAGAAATCCTGAGCACCCCATCAATAAGTGTTCAGGATTCTTTTTCTGTGCGCCTGATAGGACTCGAACCTACACGCCGCAAAGCACCAGATCCTAAGTCTGGCGTGTCTACCAATTTCACCACAGGCGCGGTAAGACGGCTGCAAAGATAGAAAGATTTATCGGCTTGGCCAAATTATCGTTTCAGAAATTCTCGTGCGGCTTCTATCATTGTGTCTTTGTTGCGTGCCAGGTCTTCTTGTGTGAGCGATACGCAAGTGTCCGGTTCGATACCGAATTCGATTTGGTTCATTCCGGCATCGTACATCGGGCAGGCGGAGAAGCGGACAGACCATCCGTTGGGGAGTTCGGACGAAAAGGGGAGGCCGGAACCGCCACCTGTGCGGTCGCCCATAATGGTGACCAAGGGGCATTCTTTCATATCGCGTACGAACGTATTGGTGGCACTATAACACGAACGGTTGGTCAGCACGACGGCTTTCTTTTGCCAACGTATGCCTTTCGACGGTTCGATGTATTCGGTTTCGGGGGACGAAAAATCATTGTGTCCCGTTCCGGTTTTATGGGCGATGTAGCCTACCAGTCGTTTTTCGTTGGTGAACCGTTCGGCCAATCGTTCGGCGTAGGTCAGCGTGCCGCCGGAATTGTTGCGTACGTCCACAATCAGCCCGTTGCACAAGCGCAGATAATACATGGCTTCATCCAGATTGCCTTCACCGATGCCGGAACTGAAGCTTCCATAATATATATAACCAATGTTGTCGTCGAGAATCTTGTAATACATGCCGGCGGCGATGCGGTAATCCGTCCCCAAATAAATTTGGTGGACACTGTCGTTGAAATTACTCGGGTAATTCTCATGCCAGCTCCAGTAACGGCCTACGTCGGCAGCAGAATAAAGGTTGACGTGGCCGTCGCGAAGTTCGGACAGCATGTCGCATAAGACTTCGAATAGTTGGGAGGAAGTCATTCCGTCATGTACGTGCGGACGGTATTTGGCATATACCTCGTTCCACGGCAGGCATCCTTCCTGCGCCTTGTAGTCGTGGAAACAGTATTGGGTGTCGATAATGCGCCAAAGCGTCTCGAAATTATTGACCGGCGTGTTGTCCGGCTCTTCTTCACGAATGCAACTCGGGCAGAAAAGCAGGGCGAGAATGGCGCAGAATATAAAAAAGATGTAATGTTTCATACCGATGGTGGGTTACAGGATAAACGGGCGGTGTTGCGGCTCTTTACGTTTGACGAAGCTGAAATGTTTCACGTAGCCTATCATGAAACTATGGTTCCAGATATGGCTGCGCAGTCCGTTTACACGGCTTTGGCGGATGTCGCACAAATAGCCGGCCCGGAACGTAAATCCTGCAATGGGAAAGTCCAATGTCAGGAAATGGCGCATGGACGGCGCATTGCCCGGATAAGTAAAACATACGTTGTGGTCATAGTTGCCTAATGACATCTCATAGTAAGACTGTCCGTAGCGTGGGGAGAACATGGCTCCGATGAGCGGCAGGCTGGTTTGGTAGCGGGCGGTGAAAGGTACTTTGCGGATATGGAACGGGTAGACGGCCATCAGGGATGCGTCTATGTCGATGTCAGCCTTGGCCTGTACCGGATTGTTGGAATTACGGTTGTTGTAAATCGCTCCCAGTCCGGCATGGACTTCTCCTCCGGCCATCAGCCGCAACCGTCCGCCCACGACCCAGTTGTAATGCCAACCGATGGAATAATTTATCTTGCCCCCCAGTTCGTCGGAGTTTCCGGCCCGGTTGGAGGTATAACAAAAAAATCCGTCGAGGATGCTTTGTGTCGTGATGCGTCCGTCTAACCAGTGGGTTTTACGTAAGGTCTCATGCAGAATGCTCAGGTGAGGCCCGGTATAAGTGGAGGGAGACAGGTAAGTCTCGTATAGGCTTGTGCGTCCCGCGCCGAAGAGTGTGGCGTGTGTCGTATAGCGGTTTTCCGGAAGGGGGGCGGCATCTTGGGCTTGGCATGGCCTGATACCAAGAAATGTCCCTATGGCTAATAAGAAAATGAGTGCCCGCTCTCTGACGGAGCGGGACATTCGGGACGAAACGGTTGTATAGGCCGGTAAGAAGTGAGACATATTATTCGTCTTCAAAAAGTTTCATTTGCCCGGTAAGCTCATCTATGATGTCGCTTTGGCTTTTACCGGCATCCGGATCCAGATTCTCCTTTTCTGTGTCTTTTTCTTCCGTTTCTTCCGCCACGGCTTCTTCGGTTTCCGGTTCCGGCCGGCGTATGGGTTCCAGTTCGGTAATGGTTGCCGTATCGAACGTGGTGAGCCGTTTGCCTTTCGCTTTGAAACTCTTTATGCCGATGAAACTTTCCGCATCAATTTCCTGCGGGTCGCGGAAGCTGTCGTGCCCGCCGAACGTGATTTGCAACCTTGGATAGGTTTCGTCCGTGAGCAAGACGAAGCGGCTGTCCTTGTTTTCTCCCATGAAACTTTGGGGCTTGGTACTCGGTTCGAACGCAAAACGCTTGACGTAAGGATAACCTTGTTGGTCGGCATCGTAGAGAACGGCACACCATATCTTGTCCGGTGAGAATTTTTCGATACGGAGTATGCCCGGTTCATAATGGTTGTTTACGTCGAAATTGGTCGTGTAGAACTCTCCGCTTTTCAGGATGACCAAAATCAGGTCTTCGCTGTGGAACTCACCCAGGTATTCTCCCCGCTCGTCGTAATTCAGGCGGTTGACATCGTGGTCGAACCATACTTTGCGTCCGCCCAAGGTAGAACCGCCGTGGGATTTCAGGCCGATACGCTGTATCTCGTTTTTGCTTAAAATGTTACCCATGCTTTGGCGGCCTTTGATAGTCACAGTACTGAAATCCTTTTCCACAAATATCTTTTTGAGTTTCAGGGCGGGTTTCAGGGTAATTTTAATGACCTCCGCTTCTCCGTTCGGATTGGCCGTGAAGTAGACGACGCGTGAAAAGGGTTTGCCTTGTGTCAGGTCGTATTCACGGTCGCGGGTGATGGAAGTTACATTGAAACGCTTGATGTAATAGAAACCGTCCTTGCCGTCCCGGTAGGCGACATTGTAAATCGTCCGTTTGTCGTTGCGTTTGAAAACTGCGGCATGGATGATTTCGGCTTTTTTCTTTTCAGCCTTGCTTCTTTCCGTTTCGCCCACGAACGTCTTGTCGCTGATACGGATGACTTTATAAGTTCCGTCGCGGTAGAAAATAATGGCATCGTCGATGTCGGAACAGTTGGCAATGAATTCGTCCTTTTTGAGCGATGTGCCGATAAAGCCCTCTTCGCGGTTGATATACAGTTTTTCGTTGGCCTCCACCACCTTGGTAGCTACGATCGTATCGAAATTGCGCAGTTCGGTATGACGCGGATGTTCGTCGCCGTATTTGGCTTTCAACATACGGAACCAGTTGCAGGTGACTTCCACCATGTTGTCTAAGTCGCGGTCGATGCGTGCGATCTCATCTTTCATCCGGGCGATGGCGTCGTTGGCCTTGTCTTTATTGAATTTCAGGATCCGGGCCATTTTGATGTCCATCAGTTTGAGGATGTCGTCTTGGGTCACTTCCCTTATCATCTGCGCATAGAAGGGCGTGAGCCGTTCGTCGATGTGTGTGCAGGCCGCGTCCATATCTTTGGCCTGTTCGAAGTTGCGGTCTTTGTAAATCCGCTCTTCGATGAATATCTTTTCGAGCGAGGCAAAATGCAGGCTCTCTTGAAGCTCTCCCTTTCGGATGAGCAATTCCTTGCGGAGCAGTCCGAGCGTGTTGTCCACTGAACGTTTCAGTACTTCGCTGACGGTCAGGAAGCAAGGCTTCTTGTCGTCGATGACGCAACAGTTGGGCGAGATACTGACTTCGCAGTCGGTAAAGGCATAGAGGGCATCCAATGCCTTGTCCGAGCTTACTCCCGGCGTCAGGTGCACTAAGATTTCTACTTCGGCAGCCGTGTTGTCCTCTACCTTGCGTACTTTGATTTTGCCTTTTTCGATGGCTTTCAGAATGGAGTCAATCAGGGTTGTGGTGGTCTTTCCGTATGGAATCTCACGGATGGCCAGCGTCTTGTTGTCTATCTTAGTGATTTTGGCACGTACTTTCACTACGCCCCCTCGTCCGCCGTCGTTATACTTGCTTACATCGATACTTCCTCCTGTCAGGAAATCCGGGTAAAGTTGAAACGGTTCGCCATGCAGGTAGTTTACGGCGGCATCGCATATCTCGTTTAAGTTATGCGGCAGGATTTTGGATGACAAGCCCACGGCAATGCCTTCCACGCCTTGGGCCAACAGCAGCGGGAACTTGACCGGAAGCGTCACCGGTTCCTTGTTCCGTCCGTCGTATGAAAGTTTCCATTCCGTGGTTTTGGGGTTGAACACCACGTCGAGGGCGAATTTGGAAAGCCGGGCCTCGATATAACGCGGAGCAGCCGCCGAGTCACCGGTAAGGATGTTTCCCCAGTTCCCTTGGCAGTCTATGAGCAAATCCTTCTGTCCCAACTGAACCAAGGCATCCCCGATGGAAGCGTCTCCGTGCGGATGGAATTGCATGGTATGTCCCACGATGTTGGCCACCTTGTTGTAGCGCCCGTCGTCCATACGCTTCATGGAGTGCAGGATGCGGCGTTGTACCGGTTTGAAACCGTCGTTGATATGGGGCACGGCCCGTTCGAGAATCACGTAAGAGGCATAATCCAGAAACCAATTCTGGTACATCCCACTCAAGTGGTGTGTAATGCTGTCATGGGGATTTGTTTCCGGTTGGTAATTGGAGTGTGCATTGTCGTCCTCGTCAGGCGTTTCCGTAGTCAGGTCTGTCAACTCGTCTTTGTCTTCGCTCATATTTGTTTATGATATATCTATTTTAACGCAAAAATAACATTTTAATGAAAAAAAAGGCGTACTTTTGCGAAAGATTTATCAATATTTTACGAATAGAGTATGGCTCAGGAAGATGTATTCAAGAAAATAGTGTCACATTGTAAGGAATACGGTTTCGTGTTTCCCTCAAGCGACATCTATGACGGATTGGGTGCCGTGTATGATTACGGTCAGAACGGTGTGGAGTTGAAAAATAACATCAAGCAATATTGGTGGCAGAGCATGGTGTTGCTGCACGAGAACATCGTGGGTATCGATGCCGCCATCTTCATGCACCCTACGACGTGGAAGGCTAGCGGGCACGTGGACGCATTCAACGACCCTTTGATAGACAACCGCGACAGCAAGAAGCGTTATCGTGCGGATGTATTGATTGAAGACCAGATTGCCAAGTACGAAGAAAAGATAAACAAGGAAATAGCCAAGGCGGCCAAGAAGTTCGGGGATAGCTTTGATGAGCAGAAGTTCTGCGAAACCAATCCCCGCGTGTTGGAACATCAGCAGAAACGCGATGCGTTGCACCAACGTTACAGCGATGCGATGAATGCGGGCGACCTGAATGAACTGAAACAGATTATCTTGGATGAGGGTATCGTGTGTCCCATCAGCGGCACGCACAACTGGACCGATGTCCGTCAGTTCAATCTGATGTTCAAGACCGAGGTCGGTTCTACGGCCGAAGGTTCTTCCACTATTTACCTGCGTCCGGAAACCGCCCAAGGCATCTTCGTGAACTACTTGAATGTGCAGAAGACGGGGCGCATGAAGCTGCCTTTCGGTATCGCACAAATCGGCAAGGCGTTCCGTAACGAGATTGTGGCTCGCCAGTTCATATTCCGTATGCGCGAGTTCGAGCAAATGGAGATGCAGTACTTCGTGAAGCCCGGTACGGAGCTTCAATGGTTCGAAACGTGGAAAAAGACCCGTATGGCTTGGCATCAGGCATTAGGTTTCGGGGCGGAAAACTACCGTTTCCACGACCATGAGAAACTGGCGCACTATGCCAATGCGGCCAGTGACATCGAGTTCCACATGCCATTCGGTTTCAAGGAAGTGGAAGGTATCCACAGCCGTACGAACTTTGATTTGAGCCAGCATGCCAAGTATTCGGGCAAGAAGATAGAATATTTCGACCCCGAAACGAACGAAAGCTATACGCCGTATGTCATTGAGACCTCTATCGGTGTGGACCGTATGTTCCTTTCCATCATGTGCCACAGCTACGAGGAAGAGAAACTGGAAAACGGGGAAACTCGCGTAGTGCTCAAATTGCCGGAGGCATTGGCTCCGGTAAAACTGGCCGTCATGCCGTTGGTAAAAAAAGACGGTCTGCCTGAGAAAGCGCACGAAATCATCAGCAACCTGCGTTTCCATTTCAACTGCAAATACGATGAGAAGGATTCTATCGGCAAGCGTTACCGCCGACAGGATGCCATTGGTACGCCGTATTGCGTGACGGTGGATTACGATACGCTGAAGGACAATACCGTGACCCTGCGTCATCGCGACACGATGGAACAGAAGCGGGTGAACATTGCCGACTTGCAAGGTATCATTGAAGACCGTGTGAGCATCACTTCGTTGCTGAAAAAGATTATGTAATCCTGCCTAAAAGACGGACATCAATGAAAAAAGGTTTATTGTATCTGGCGGTCGTTCTTTTTTCTTTATGCACTTTGGGGGCTTGTAAAGAAGAAGATGACACGTATGATGCTTATGCGAACTGGCCGGCTCGGAATGCTGAATATTTTTCCCAAATAGCTGCCGAGGCAAGGGACTCCATTGCGCAAGCCAAAAAACTATATGGTAATCAGTGGGAAGCCTATTGTAATTGGCGTATGTTCAAGTCGACGACGAAGTCCCAAAATATACTTGGGGCGTTGACCGATTCGATTTGCGTGTATATTGAGCAGCGGGGTTCGGGAACGGACAGTCCGACATGGTCCGACACGGTCCGTGTCAATTACCGGGGCTATCTGATGCCTACCCAGAATATGGTGAACGGAGAATGGGTGGAAGAACGTAAGGTGTTCTCCCAGTCTTTCATGGGCGAACTGGATAATCAGATTGCCGTGCCGGCCAAGATGGGAGTTTCGAGTGCCGTGCCCGGATTTGCCACAGCTTTGCAATACATGCACAAAGGTGATGTCTGGTGGGTATATATACCCTCTGAACTGGCTTACGGAAGTCAGTCGGCAGGTTCGGTGCTGCCTTATTCCACGTTGACGTTTTATGCCAATTTGGTAGAATATTACGAACCGGGAGAGGACGTTCCGGACTGGAAATAAGAAGTAACAGGAATATAAATTTTATATGGATATGTGAAAACGAATGGCACGGCAGGTTTGTGACTGTCGTGCCATTTGTTTGGGGTAATGTTGTTCGATTTATTCTACGGGCGTACCGAATGCGGTGAGCTCATAGACACCATCGGCCCAAGCGGCCGGATTATTGTTATGCACATTAATGATTCTCAGTACCGTTAATCTGAGGTATCTGTAAACCGATGAGTCCGTGACGGGGAGTATCTGGAACCCTACTTGCCAGTTATCCGTTCCGTCTACCAAGGTTTGGAAGTGTTCGCCGTCTACGCTCCCTTCGATTGTGTATTTATATGCCGTTTCCGAACCATTGACCAATTTGGTAGACAAGTTCAGCTCCGATATCTTGGCCTTTTTCTGCATATCTATGGTCAGGACGTACGGGTACGTGCTGCTCTGGAAGTAAACGGAGGAATTCATGTCGGCTCCGTCTGTGATGCAGGATGCCGTATGAGGGTTGGCACCAACCGTGGTGGTAGAGGCCGGTGCGTTCAGCGTGAGATTCCTGCCGTTTTGTACGGGGACGATGCCGTATGAATCATAAAATTCGATATAACGGTAATAATCCATGGAAGCATAGCCTTTGTTGAATTTGGCTACGGAAATCCTCGGGAAGTTCCCGTCTGGGTCTTTGTGGTGGTATTGGGCACCCCAATGGTAACTCCACACGCCGAATGTTTCGTGGTTTGTACCCCTCCTTTGGATGTTGTTGAACTGTGCCCCGAAAGTAGAGTTGTTACCGATTTCCCGTAATGAAGTCCATACCCCGTCCAGTTTCTCAGCTGAGGCATACATGGCCTGGCTAGGATACCATCCGGATGCTTTGGAGCTGAAGAAATAGTATTCGCCGTCTTTTTTGATGATGGAAGGGGTCTCGCGGTGTTGTCCTTTACATATTGTATTGACTAATGCGACAGGACGAGTCCACGTCTCATCCAATTTGTAGATATTGATATCGCTGTTCATGTTGGTGGCAGAGAGAAGGTAGCCCGTGCCGTCATCGTCTATAAACAAAGCCTGGTCGCGGGAGTCATATCCTAATGGCCGTTCCATGGTACCTACTTCGATTCCGCCTTTCGGGGTAATCTGTGCAAGGAATATCTTGGCGGCAGTATATCCTCCTTGGTCTTCATAATGGGCGGAGAGTACGACCTTGCCAGTCTTTTCATTATAACGGAAACCGATACCTTCGAAGTTTACACCCGGATAGAATGCGATTTCACGTGGTGTGCTCCAACTTCCTTCCTTGCCAGTCTTGGAATAAGATTCAGACAGCAGCCAACCGTCTTTTTCCTGTCCACTTACGTCTTTTTTCTTCCTTTCCAACCTATAAGAGAAATAAAGGTTTCCTATTTTCATTCCGGCGATGCCGCCTTTTCTATTTTTCAGATATTGACCGTTGCGGTTGTCGTATACGTCGCAATCTTGCGAAGGTCTGAAGGGCATGGCCGACTGCGGTTCCGACATGGCTATCTTTCGGCCCTCTTTGTAGCCTTCTACATGATAGGTGTAATTTTCCCCTAAAGACAACCCGTAATCATCGTAAGTGTCTCCCCGGGTCTCCCCAATCAAGGTGCCGTTTCGGTATATTTTGTATACGTCTGCGTCATTCCTTTGCATCCAGTTGATTTTTACGTTCTTCACTTCGTTTTCGCCGACGAGCTTGAACGGAGTTGCCGTGACAGCCCATGTACTGATGGCAAAGTCGGCCGAGGTCATCTTGCTGGCCCCTTCCGTATTGTAGGCGATGGCGTTCACCCTTGTGGTTTTATTGAGGGTGAACGGAATGGAATACTTTATGCTATTTTTGTCTGGTTCACTGCCGTCAAGCGTATAGTAGATTTCCACCGATGGATCTTTATGTTGTAATTCTACGGTTTGGCTTCCCCAAACGTCACCACCCGAAGGTGAAATGAAGGGCGGTTCGACATTGGCACTGACTTGTTCCACGGCAATCAGGCTGATGCTGCCGTTTTCCCATTCCTTTCCGCCGATCTTGTTGCTTTCATAAGTGAAAGTCGCAGGCTGTGCCAGTTTCAGCTCATGGGTGACCCAGACAGGTGGATGAACCCAGTCTTCCGCTATGGTGGTGGAAACCTGTTTGGTGTCGTATATCTTTTGGTTCACTCGGAGATAACTGGTAAAATTAAGCTTGACATTGGGGACATGGGCGACCCACACTTTATATCTTCCCGGTTGGAGGGTCAGTTTATAGGTCAGTCCCTCGT
>OHEI01000813.1_pt1 | contig 11590 bp, 11 predicted proteins | sample 1567241 | NCBI WGS metagenome assembly OHEI01 (sample SAMEA3879565, study PRJEB24766) | human gut metagenome | biome: human-associated habitat; feature: feces | place: USA | collected 1985/1987 | reverse complement strand
AATCTACTAATAATTCTACAAAGTGAATCTGTCTAGAATTCAAGCTCTGATCATCTAAGAAACGTGAGAACTCAGCCATAGCTGCTTGTCTGTCTAATCCTACTATCTTTCTAATTAATCTTGTGATAGGTGTATCACCAAAATGTAATCGATAATCGTCTTTACTTCCCAGGTCTATCCATAATAAGTTTTCTAGATGTTTCATTTCATCCGGTGTAATGACTTGATTATGTCTGAGCTTATAGATAGCTTCATCATCTTCATGTGCTTTTAAATAATGCTGTACTTTCTCTTTATAGTTCTCTAAGCCTTCATCATTATAGAAAGCATCATTCATCTTTGTTTCAATGATTTCATCTTCAAAATGTGTATCTACTGGATCTACTATTGGACCAGGGTCTAAATACTTAACCAACCCTCTAATCTTCTCACGTAGTACTTCTAGATCAAAATAATTAGCTGTCTTCCAGTAATCAGGATCTTTGGCACATTTCAAATATTCCGCATTATCTGCAATATCAGGTGTTGTTTGTTTTTTATACAATTCATCAGCCATCATAATAACCTTATTAATTACCTGACTTGCATCATAATGATTGAGATAAGCCATTTCAATCATATACATCTGTCTATCAAAGAACTTTGCGCGTTTATCTTCATCATGAATCACAACAAGAGAAGACAATTCATCTTTAATATAATGTGTATCCATTTCATTCAGGTTAATCCAGTTATCTGGATTCTTATATTGATGCACATATTTCAAATGCATCTTTACATTAAAGCTGTCTTCATTGAGTGATTGAATATAACCTGACATTTCTTTGATCTGTTTATTGATTTCATCTACATAATCCTGATCGGAGGCATTTTGTTCGAGTGCATAAAGAATATCAACACGTAACTTATAGATACGTTGAGAGAGTGATTCTATAATACCTGATTTTTCAGGACGCTGGTCTACTCTGAAGTAATCCATATTTCCTAGGTAATCAAATATCAAGAATCCTTTCTTGTCATCTCCTGGGCCAAACAAGTCTGTTCTTAGTCTTGTTCCTCTTCCAATCATCTGCCAGAATTTTGCTTTACTTCTTACTTTCTTAAAGAATACAAGATTAACGATATCTGGTACATCTATACCTGTATCTAGCATATCTACACTAATAGCTATTTGAGGGTAACTATCTGTTTTACTGAATCGATCTATCGCATTTTGTACAAATTTTGTATTAAATGTAATCACTTCAGCAATCTTCCCCTTGTATTCAGGATAGAGTATATCGAATCTCTCTTTAATCTTATTGGCATGATTTTGATTGGCAGCGAAGATAATGCTTTTTCCTATCTTATCTCCTCCTTCAATTTTAATACCATGTTCCATCAAATCTCTGATCACAGTATCAATAGTATTAATATTAAAAACAAACTTATTCATTTCACTTGAAGTGATTGTATCAGTATTAGAGAAGTGTTCTTCAAATTCTTTCTTCTCTTCATCTGATAACTCATCATAGCGAATACCTTCCTCTAGAAACTTCATTTTAGTTTCATAAGAATGGTAGCTGACTAAATATTTATCTTTGACAGCTGTTTCATATTCATAAGCATATGTAGGGACACCTGTTTCTAAATCAAATATAGAATATGTATTAGCCCCTATACTATCTTTAGGTGTTGCGGTTAAACCTATGAGTAAAGCATCAAAGTAATCAAATATATCTTTATATTTGTTGTAAATACTACGATGGCTTTCATCAAGAATAATGAGATCAAAGTGTCCTGGTGTGAATAAACGATTACCATCTTTACTTCTTGTTTCATCGATCGCATTCATCATTGTAGGATATGTACTAAAGATCATTCTTGATACTTCTGGGTCTTCTTTGTTTTCACATAGATTACAAGTAGTCAGGGAAGGAAGAAGGTTTACAAAGTTCTTCTTTGCCTGATTCACTAGTGCAGTACGATCGGCAAGGAATAGTATATTCTTTGCCCAATCTGCTTTAGTCAATACATCTACCAAACTAATCGCTACACGTGTTTTACCACTCCCTGTTGCCATGACAAGTAATGCTTTACGACTTCCCTTTTCAAAGTCTTCACATGTTCTTACAATGGCTTCTTTCTGATAATAACGGTTTGTGATGGCATCTTGTATAACAGGTTTAGAAATACTTCTACGCGTATCTCTTCTATCTATAAGTAACTGTATTTCATCCTGTGAGAAGATAGAAGAAACCCTTCTATCTGGATACATCATGTCATCCCAGATAAATGTTTCAAAACCATTTGTATAGAATATAACAGGTCTTAGCCCGTATTCTTGTTCAATACAGTCTGCATAAAGTTTTGCCTGGTTACGTCCTACACGAGGATCTACACTTGTTTTCTTTGCTTCTATAACAGCAATAATCTTTCCTGTTCTTCCACGTAATATATAATCCACAAAACCTTCTTTTGAATCTGTTGGCATATGATGAACAGGATATTCTTCCTCTACATTTGTATCAAAATTCCATCCTGCTTCCTTCAGCATTAAATTAATATAAAGCTGTCTTGTCCTCCATTCAGGAATCTTATTCACATCAACATATTTAACAGCTTTATCTTCTTTTCTCTTAGCTGCCCCTTGTCTTCTTAATTCCTCATTTTCAGCAACTAATCGAGCCAGTTCTTCTTTTTGTTTTTCTTCTTTTTCTTTCTGTTTATTAAGAATATCTCTTACCTGTTCTTTTAGATCCTTATTCACAAACATATGTGTTTGATCAGGTAACTTAGTAGGATCAAATTTAGGTAACTGTTCCTGGTAATTTATTCCATATGAATAATTAATCCAGCTAATAAGTCTATAGAGATTATTCAAAGCAAGTACTGCTTCTTCTCTATTCACCTTAGCATTTGTATGCGTTGCATAGTTACCCAATTTAACTATATATTTAATACCTTCATAAACATCATTAGGAACAATTTGTTTAAATGTGTATTCATTGACTAAAGCACTTAGATTATCTCTATATGGCATCTGTAAATCTATATCGTTCTTATACATGTAATGAACTGCTTGTTCTAATGCACGTCTTGTAAGCATTGCACAGGATGAAGGTGATACCATAAGTCCTTTTTCTGCTTCTATACATATTTCAGCAAAGTCCTGAAATTCTGTTTTTTTCTTTAAAAATGTAAAGTTCAATAGTACCATCTCCTTTATGCTTCTATTATATCCTAAAAAAGAACTTTATTGGGAATAATTGTGGTTACATTATCTATTTAACTTAAAGAATGGTATACTTTAGCTATATTCTATGGAGGTGATTTTATGGATTCAAAGCAACATGATGAATTATTGGAATTACTTGAGAAGTCTAAAGAGGATGTTAGAAATGGTAGAATAGCACCTATAGAGAATACTTTTAAAGAACTAAGAGATATGTTAGATAGTGGTGATTAGCAGCTAAGGCTGCTTTTTTTAGTGGTTAGAAGATATGGATTTTATGAGGAATAGTAAATGGTTACTGAGAAGCCTTGATTTATCGATTTCTTGTACGAATGATGCAAACTGGTTCTGGAGTTCTAAAGGGGGAACAAGTATATCTAAATCTCTCAAATCCTTTAACGCAATAAACTTCTGTGTTCCTCCTCTAATATTTCTCAATACTGAAAAGTCAAAGTAATCTGAACCTAAGAAATATTTAACATAAATATTTTGCAATGTATTATTGTTAAATTTGATTAATGCTACATTTTTTATAGCAAATCGTATATCAGTATTTACAATAATTGGATTACCAATCGTTCCTATCATTGGCATTATTATATCCCCTCGAGTAACTTCTGATCTTAAATTGATTTTTTTATAATCTTCTTCCTTTATATAATTACAATTCGAAAAATCTATTTCTCCTGACGTAAGATTCTTTGATGTAATTAATGGATAACCAACTGTTTGATATTTTGGCGAATCGTGGGTACCATCCCTCACATCACATATTTTACCCAATTTCATTTTAGAAAAATTATATGGATTATTCGCAGGATTCCCAAACATCTCCACAAATCGGGCTCTAACTAACTCATCTAGTAATTCAAATTCATTTTCCTTCCTTCTAACTATTTCTTTTGATTTAGAAATAATATTTACAATCTTTCTCTGAACTTCAATACTAGGTAACTCAATTAATGCATCTGTTAAATTTTTAAGCTTAATATACTTAATAACTCCACCAATAGACTGCTTTCTTAACTCATCTATATAACTTTCCATAAAAAAATATAAATATGGCATAAACAACAGTCCATCACTGTCGTCTTCAATAATATAAGTTCTCTGATATGCATCAAACTTACCATTATAATACTTCACATTAAGATCACCATTACCAGCAACTAAAACACATTCACAATCATATGAGTATGTATTTATTTTTAGCGGCTCTTTTGAACATGTAAAAAAGGGATATTTTCCATTTTCATCTGCTGCATTAGCATCCAATTTACCTGTTCTAATTTTGGTAATATCACCTATCTTTGTCTTCACCGATATTCTACAAATGCAGATTTGCATTTAATCATAAAATCAGGATTTATAGAGACCTTCCCCTCTCAATTATTCACCTATTAAGCCACAAACTTTCTATGTGATTCCTTTACATTATTCTGATTAACCATAGCATAATGCATAGTCGTATCTATTTGTGAATGACCTAATAAACTCTGTACTTGTTCAATAGGCATTCCCTTATCTATAGCTCTAGTAGCTACTGTTCTTCTAAACTTATGTGGATGTACTCTATGAATACCTAAACGTCTACCTAAATTCCTTAATCTTATCTCTACACCACTAATTTGTAACCTATTAAAAGGTTTATCTAAAGAGACGAATAATGCAGGATTATCATCTGTTCGGCTCTTTAGATAATTCTTTAAGTGTATTTTTGTTCTTGCATCAAAGTATACAGGTCTTTCTTTATTACCTTTACCAAATACAACACATTCTCTATTCTCAAAATCTATATCTTCTATATTAATATTCACTAGTTCCCCTACTCTCATACCTGTAGAAGCCAACAAATCAATAATAGCCAAGTCTCTTAAATTATCACAACTATCCCTTAAACACTCTAAAGCCTCATCAGATAAAGTTTCTTTAATCACCTTATCCGTCTTTATCTTATGAATCCTCTTCATAGGACTCTTAAGAATATAGTTTTCTTCTTCTAGCCAAGAGAAGAAACTACTTAGATTTCTTCTTATATTATCAATACTTACCTTAGAACAATTGTTTATCTTCTGATAATCAGTGAGATATGTTCTTAAATGATCGGTAGTCATATGTGTAAAATGTATATCTGTTCTATTCTCCAACATTACTAGAGTAGACTTATAGTATTGTGTTGTTCTTTTTGAACATCCTTCTATCTCTTTAGATGCAATAAACTTATCTATGAGTTCCATATTAGAGTATTCAAAGATATCCTGAACACTATCTTCTTGCATAATAAAAGTTACGTTATCCAGACAAGACTTTAATGTTCTATGTAACATTTCCATCTGTGCATTGTCTAGATAACGTAACAATTTCTGTTCAATTTCTTTAATAATAGTTTCTTTCATGTTGATAACCTCCGTTACCAACATCATCTACACCCTATTAAACAAATTTATTCAATTATATTAACCAAAGTACTCTTGCATTAAGCTATCAAATAGTTCTTGTGATGCTTCTAATGACTTCTGTATTCGAGACCTTGATTTATCGATTTCTTGTACGAATGATGCGAACTGGTTCTGGAGTTCTAGAGGGGGAACTACTCCTTTTAATGACTTTATCTTACCTTGAAATAGATTTGCTTGTGACGAAGCTGTTTTTGATTTATTTATCTGATCCTGCAAATAATCAGAAGTAATCATATACTCTGCAAAAACAGGATTTATATTTGATTTGAATCTCAACAAAGCAATACTTCGAACCATTTGAAACTTGATATTCTTTGGAACAACACAGCATCTACCTATAGATCCAGAGCAAGAAATCAATACATCCCCTTCTCTAGGAATTATTCTACGAGAAATTCTACTAAATTCATCGTAATCTATATAATCAACATCTTCTAACGATAATTGATGATTCAACACATTACGAGCAGATAATAAATAAATACCTTGCGTTGTACGTTTTGGAGTAGCATGTTCACCATCAGTTATCAATTCCGTTAATTCATCCAACTTATAGTATTTCCAACCTTTATCATTAACTCTGAGATCCCCAAACATCTCCATAAATCGGGCTTTGATTGCTTCGTCTAGTAGTTCCAATTGTTTATTCTGATTATCAATAACCTCTAAAATCTTATCCAATTTCCTAACTATATTTTTTTGCTTTTCAATTGTTGGCAGCTCAACTATGTTCTGTGAAGTCGCAGACAACCATTGTCGTTTATGATTTTCAGGCGTATGCTGTAAAAACTTCAACAAATAATAACAATACTTAATATCTGCTTGTTCTGTATTCTTTAACAACTTCATAGCAGAAGATTTTACTTTAAATGGAAAATCAACAAACTGTACTGAAGTAGTAAAATCATCAAATATGATTATTGGCAAATTATCAAATATATTATTCTTTTCATCAGTATATCCAAGTATAAAAGACTTTCCCGCTGTTAAAACTGGAGTCTCATAGGAATCATCATATTGATCACTATCCACAATATACTTTGCTGGTTGTTCATAAGAAATGAATTCCTCTAATTTACATCTACTCATTTCCCTACAAATGCAGATTTATCACCCACATTTAGCTCCTTTCTAGTCCTTCAATAAAGACTTTAATTCCTCAATACTCTCTTCTATCTCTTTATTAAGTGCTTCAATATCACCTAATATCTCATGAGTAGGACGATACTCAACCTTCTCATAAACAATCTCTTTATATTTATTAATAGAAAGATCATAATCATTCTCTGCAATCTCTTCTTTAGGTACAAAGAAACTCTGTTCTGTTCTCTTTCTATCCTTCTCTTCATCTAAATGTTCATATCTATGAATAATATCTGGAATATCATTCTCTTCTACTGGTGAACGCTTATCATCTAATGAAAAACCATCAGCTTTCATATCATAGAACCAAACATTATCAGTACCACCTGTAGTAGTCTTAGTAAAGACTAATATAGCTGTAGATACTCCTGCATAAGGTTTAAATACACCACTAGGCATAGAAATAACTGCATGTAACTGGTTATTCTCTACTAGTTCTTTTCTAATACTCTTATGTGCTTTACTAGAACCAAATAATACACCATCAGGTACGATACATGCACATCTACCACCAACCTGTAATGAACGTAAGAATAACGCAATAAATAATAATTCTGTCTTCTTAGTCTTACATACAGATAATAAGTTTTCTGCAACTACCTCATAGTCTAATGACCCCTTGAATGGCGGATTTGCAAGGATTAAAGAGTACTTATTTTCATCAATATTCTGCTGTGAAAGACTATCTCTATATTCTATTTGCGGATCATCTACATTATGAGAAATAAGGTTCATCGCCCCAATTCTGAGCATTGTAGAATCCATATCAAAACCATTAAACATCTTATTATTAAAATGTTCATTTAGTTTTTCATCTAAGAATAGTTCTTGATGTTTTTCTCTTAAGTATTCTTCAGCGCCAATAAGGAACCCTGCAGTACCCATAGCTGGATCACATATTGTATCTGTAGGTACAGGTTTTACAAGATTCACCATCATATTAATGATATGTCTAGGTGTTCTAAACTGTCCATTTGTACCAGAAGTTGCAAGTTTATTTAATAAGTATTCATATAAATCACCTTTTACATCTGCTTCTTCTGTATTTAATCCTTCTATTCCTGTAACTACTTTCTGTAGTAGATTTGGTGTAGGAATCTTAAAAATGGCATCTCTCATAAATCTTGCATATGAAGATTCACCATCACCTTTTAAATTCTTAATGAATGGGAATAATTCATCATTCATGATTTGATACATCTTATCAGCACTACCAATATCTTTAAAATGATGCCATCTCAAATATGGTTTATCTTTAGGAAATAGACCTTCATATTCCATCCCAAATAGTTCAGCATCTGCTTCATTCTTTGTTTCTACTTCATCTAATTGTTTCATAAACATAAGATAAGTGAATTGTTCTATGACATCTAAAGGGTTAGTAATACCTCCTGTCCAGAACGACTCCCATATCTTATCTACCTTATTCTTTAATTCTCCTGTTAACATAATGACCTCCATATCTTTTGACATTATAACATAGTTCACTCCACTAAAAAAAGAACAACTCATATCCGAGCTGTTCTTAACATTTTGACTTCATGTTAATCATCTATTTACCCAATATTACTTAAGCCAATTTTCTTTATAATATTTCGTAACTTTGTTTATTATTGAACAATAAAGATTAAAATTAATCAGATAACTGCCTTTAGGAGAAGAAAACTCTACTCCATCATAAATACCTACCCCACACCAAGATATTTCCATTGTATCGTTGATTTTTCTATACATAACATCAGGAATGTACAAACCATCCCTAGCATGCGTCCAAGAGTGACTAAATGCCCAATCATTCAATTGTGTATAATATGCATCAAACTCATCCTCATTGTTAGAATCATAATCTCTTGCATTAATATCCAATTCAATTGCAGAATCACCTTTCACGTTAAATGGGAAAGGTATTTCCATTAGTGTTGGATTGATTGTCTCATCTAGATATAAAATCAGTTCATCAATGTTACCCGTCAATGAATATACTTTACCATCAAATGAATATTCTAATATATTTACATTTTGAATATATAATTTCATCAACATATATCTTTCTGTTGTATCAACATTTTCTAATTCAATTGCAAATTCATTCTTATTTCCAAATAACATTTTATCTCTTTCCTTTCATTATTTTCTTATATTCTGAATAAGTAATTTTATTATCATTCAACATCTTTTTTAGTATACTAGTTGTAATATCTCTAAAAGTAGAAACGCCATAACAATGGTATCCATTATTGGGAGTATTATCAGGTTGAAATTTCACAATATCACCATTATCAGTAATATTATATATTTGTTTTCCATCTTTGTATCCTGTGTCAAGAAGTTTTTGACCTTCTTTTTGTGTCTTAACAGGATTAGGAGAACCAAATCCACCTACATCATGTTTTTTTGTAGGTACATATTTAGGAGTTACTTTTAATTCATTAACTTTTTGTTCTAAAGCACTGTTGTCAATGGTAGTTTGTGGAGAACCACTTGTACCATGTGCTAAACCAGAATCATGCGTATTCATTTGTGTTTTGTTGGCTACAAATAATATTTCTGTTCTTAAGCATATTATTAGGAATAATCACATTAATTCCTTTTGATTTAGCATAAGAGAATATTAGATTTGATTGTTTATTGTTAACAGTAACGTCGTATACTATGATTGCTTTTAGTTTTGGTAAATCATCAACTACTTTTTTAACAGCTTTTGTTAATAGATCATAGTCGATTTTATCATTAATTTTACCTTTTGTACTAAATGCAACAATCGAAACATTCTTTAAACCATCTGTAATATAAATCAAATCACGCTCATTTGCATATGATATATTAGGAATAGTCATTGCATTACATTCTGTTGTTAACCAGATTGCTACTTCTCTAGCCCTGCCTAATCGATGATAATTGCGATAGTTATGAACATCACCACAAACAGAATAATCTGGTGATATAAAATATTTTACATCTTTAAATCTATCCAAAAATTCATTTAATCGTTTCACATCGTTATAATAAATTGCTTGATATAGCCCCTTAGGACCATCAAATTTGTTATCATAATCATAAAACGATACTGCTGTATTCATTGTCTTGTGATAATCACTAGGTTGACTATAAAGCGCAATATAGTCAGGATATTCATGAATATCACAATACAGTACAGGAAGATCTAATAAGCCCTCCGTTACGGTTTGATTAGTTAAATCTAAAATATTTAAATTTAACTTTTTCATTAAATCTTGTTTAAATCTCATTTATCATACCTCATTTCTTTTGATTTTGTTTGCCGTCCAGGCATTTACATTTTTATGAGTGTATGATAATATAACTTTGCTAATTAATTGTGTATTTAACCATACACTCAATTGATCACAAAGACTATCTACCAAATAGCTTTGTGATTTTTTTATGCTCATAAGCACCACCTCCTTCAAGCCAGTATACTATTGTATTACCAATTATTTCTAACATTTTGCATTTCTTCTTCCTCATCGTAATCATAATAATTAAAACTTTTTGGAGCAATTGAATCAATAAATGTTTTATATTTAGTAACTATCATTTCATCCATGTCTTTTTCATCATAGTTTCTTTTTGAAAAATCAATTTTTCTTAATGTATCTAATCTTTTAATTGCTGCTTGTTCAGAAACTCCAAACCATAAAATTAGATTCTCTTTAGAAATTCTTTTGCCTCTTTTAATTAATTCATTGATAATTTGTTCTGGCATCAATAATTGGGCAGCAAAAAAATTAGCTTCAATTTCTTGAATTTGATAATTAGATGAATCATTTAATTTATGATGCATTTGGTCATGCCCAAACTCATGTGCAATACTGAATCTTATTCTACTTTTAGAGCTAATCGACTCATTATAGAAGATAATTTTATTGCCATTGTTAAAATCCATAATAATAGCATCATTCGATCCAAAACATTTCATATCAACACCATACATTCCTGCTTTTAAATATGTTTTACAAGGTATATTTGAACTTCCTTTTACCACTTTTTTTACAAGAAATGGAAATCCGCTAATCTCTCTAGAAGAAAGTAATATCATATTAGCTTTCTCTAGGCACTTTTTAAAATCAGGTTGAATTCTATTAGATATCATCGTCATCATCACCTTCTTCATCATCAAATATATCATCGAATACTAGTTTAAGCATATTTTCAGCCTTTTTTAACTGTTCTTCATCCATTTGTCCAAGACCTCTTTGAAGATACGAAAGTTTTGCATCGCTTGTATCATCATTCTCTTCAATATTATTTCCTAGAAGCTTATCAATAGATATACTATATTTTTTCGATATACTCATTAGTATATCTTCTCTAGGAACAACTCCTTTATTTTCCCACATACTAACAGCACTTTTAGTTACACCAAGTTGTTCTGCTAAGTCTTGCATTGTGAGATTGTTATTTCTTCTTAACATACTGATTGACTTACTAAAATTTTTATTCGCCATATCTCATCTCTCCTTTTTATACAATTTAATTGTACTCGTAAACTAAACGCTTGTCAATAATAGTCTTGTACTTGTTAAGTAAAATTGTACTTTTCAATGATAAATCATTATGTTCTAAAAAGAGCATTAATTATATGGGCTAATCAATGCTCTTAATTATGGAGTAATTAAATAGACTTGGGGTTAACTAAAACTTTAAAAGTAAGCGCCAAATTATATAGTGTACCTAAAAAGGACGATTAAATCGAAAATGTGATTTAATCGTCCTTTATTCCAAACTCTTCTTTTATCTGATCACTCCAAGGCAT
>OHEI01000804.1_pt1 | contig 11714 bp, 7 predicted proteins | sample 1567241 | NCBI WGS metagenome assembly OHEI01 (sample SAMEA3879565, study PRJEB24766) | human gut metagenome | biome: human-associated habitat; feature: feces | place: USA | collected 1985/1987 | reverse complement strand
GAACGGTTATGAACTCTGTACCGCCATCAAGTCGGACATCAACCTATGCCATATCCCTATTATATTCCTTACGGCCAAGAATGATATAGACAGCAAAGTCAAGGGGCTGAAGGTCGGGGCTGAAGCCTACATTGAGAAACCGTTCTCATACGATTATTTAAAGGCACAGATCCTGTCCCTCCTCAATAACCGGCAGAAAGAACGCGAGGCATTCTCCAAACGGCCGTTCTTCCCCGTACAGAACATGCAAATGAGCAAAGAAGACGAAGTATTCATGAACAAGGTCATCGAAGTCATCAATGCCAACATGGAAGACGAAACGTTCAACGTAGAACGTATGGCTGAAGCATTGTGCCTGAGCCGTTCAAGCCTGCTACGTAAAATCAAGACATTGTTCAACATGTCTCCGATAGACTTCATCCGGCTGATTCGCCTTAAGAAAGCAGCCGAGCTTATTCAGGACGGGAAATACCGGGTAGGAGAAATCAGTTACATGGTAGGATTCGGTTCACATTCCTATTTCAGCAAACTTTTCTTCAAACAGTTCGGCATGACACCCAAAGATTTCGAGCAACAAATCGCGAGCACGCGCAGCAAAGTCCGGAACGTACAAGAAATAAATATAGAAGATTTAATTCAAAATAATAGGGCAAATTCATAAAAGAAAGTGGAATGCGTCAAACGTAGTATTTTATGAAGTACTACTTTTGGTCGGATTATTTTTCATCCTTTACATTTGCATGGTTAACTTAATAGTTACGATGCAATCGATGGAAAATAATCCGACTTTTTTATAAGTAGTCACTAAATAAAATATTCACTGATCTATTATGAGAACAAAAGAACTATTCGGCCTGTTGCTGTGGAGCACGTTCGGCTCGTTGCAAGCTTTCGCACAAGTAAGCTATCTGCATAGCGATACTCAGAATGCTGCCTGGACCGTAATGCCCGAAGAAGAAGTAGGAAAAGACATGTTGCGCCTTACGCAGAACGGCTACCAAAATCCCAAGGCCGTCAAAGCAGTCGTGCCGGGCACGGTTTTTACGTCATACGTGACTGCCGGCCAAGAAAAAGACCCTAATTTCGGAGACAACATACAGAAAGTCGACCGAAAGAAATACGACCGCAGCTTCTGGTACCGTACGGAATTTAAGATTCCATCCGATTTCGACAAAGAAATCATCTGGTTAAACTTCGACGGAATTAACCGCAAAGGTCAAATTTACCTGAATGGAAACCATTTAGGAAACTTAGACGGTTTCATGCACCGCGGACATTTCAACGTAACCCAATTAGTAGACCGCAACGGTTCCAACACATTGGCCGTACTGGTGGATATTCCCCGTACTCCTTTGGCCAATCAGGGAAGCCCCAATTACCTTTCCAGCGGCGGATGGGACTGGATGCCTTACGTTCCAGGACTTAATTCCGGTATCACCGACAAGGTTTGGTTGGAAAATACGGGCAAAAGCACGATTACCGACCCTTGGATGAGGTCGAAACTCGTCTCCCGTTCCCTCGCAGAGCTTACCCTTCAGGCCGAAGTCACCAATAATGGCGGCTCACAAAGCAAAACTACGGTAAAAGGTACCATCACTCCGGGTAACATCACCTTCAGTCAGGAAGTAGATTTGCAAGCCGGAGAGACCAAAACCGTCAAATTCGACAAGCGCTATTTCCCGCAAATGGTAGTGAACAACCCTAAACTTTGGTGGCCCAACGGTTACGGAGAACCTCATCTCTATACCTGCCGTTTGGAAGTGGTCAATGACGGTAAGACCTCGGAAACCGAGGAATTCCGTTTCGGTATCCGTCAATATTCATACGACAAGAAAGGCGGAGTCTTCCATCTTTACATCAATGGCGTACCTGTTTTCGTCAAAGGCTCTGACTGGGGAATGAGCGAATACATGTTGAGAAGCAACCCTGAACATATCCGCACTTGGGTAAAATTGAACAAGGAAATGAACTTCAACATGATTCGCAACTGGTTGGGTTCTGTGACCGAGAAACAATTCTATGAAAGCTGCGACGAACTCGGCATCATGATTTGGGACGATTTCTGGATTAACTCCAATCCGAACCTGCCCTACGACCTGAATGCCTTCAACAACAACATGATGGAGAAAATCAAACGTTTCCGCAACCACCCCTCCATCGCGGTATGGTGCGGTGACAACGAAGGCACGCCCGAACCGCCCCTTACGGGATGGATGGCGGAAAACATACGCACGTTCGACGGCGGAGACCGTCATTTCCAACCTTGTTCCAACAACGGTGGCCTGAGCGGCAGCGGCCCTTGGGACGCAAAAGACCAACGTTGGTACTTCACAGCTTATCCGGACTGCAAATCGGGTAGCGGCTTCACACGCGGATGGGGCTTCCGCACGGAAATCGGTACAGCTGCAGTACCCAACTATGAAAGCCTCGTGAAATTCATGCCCGAAAAAGACTTGTGGCCCATCAACGACATGTGGAACCTCCACTACTTCGGCCAGATGGCTTTCAATGCCGGGCCGGAGCGCCATACGGCGGTCATCGAGAACAGCTACGGCGGCGCGAAGGATGCAAAGGAATTCTGTACGAAATCGCAATGGGTGAGTTACGAAAGCAACAAAGCCCTCTATGAAGGTTGGCTCGACCACATGTGGAACGATGCCACAGGAGTCATGCTCTGGATGAGCGGCGCGTCTTATCCCAGCATGGTTTGGCAGACTTATGACTACTATTATGACCTGACGGGAGCCTATTTCGGCTGTAAACAGGCTTGCGAACCGGTGCATATCTACTGGAATCCCGTGACGGAGGAAGTAAAGGTAGCCAATACCACGACCAAAGACTATGAAGGGCTGACAGCCGAGGCAACCGTGTACAACATGGACGGTAAACCTGTGGCCCGTTACAGTGAAAAAGCTACCGTCAACTCGACTTCCAACGCCGTAGCCCAATGCTTCAAGCTCAAATTCAATACAGACCGCGACATTTTGTCACTGAATTGCCCGGCATACGCCTCTTCAACCAACCAAGGCGAACCGGCTTTCGTGACCGACGGCAAAGCCGACACCCGTTGGGCTGCCGTCCGTGCCGATAACGAATGGATTTATGTAGACCTCGGCAGCGAAAAGATGGTAGGCGGCGTACGGTTGAACTGGGAAGCCGCATACGGAAAGTCTTATAAGATACAAGTTTCCAACGATGCCAAAAGTTGGACAGAAGTCTACAAGACAGAAGAAGGGCGCGAAGGCATCAACGAGGTGTTCTTCCCTGAAGAAATCAAAGCCCGCTATGTACGTATGCTAGGCATAGAACTGGGTTGGTGGTTCGGTTACTCTTTGTGGAGCATGGACGTATTGAGCGGCACGAAACCTTCTGAAGGGCTGAGCGACGTGCATTTCCTCCGCCTGACCCTGAAAGACAAAGAAGGAAAGGTGGTTTCCGAGAACAATTACTGGAGAGGTAATGAACGTACCAATTTCAATGCCCTCAACCAACTTCCGGGCGTGAAACTGAACGTGTCATCGAAACTGACCCGCAAAAACGGAGAAGCCACAATACAAGCCACCATCGGACTGCCTAAATCAGCCGATGCCGTAGCTTTCGGCGTGCGCGTGCAAGCCGTCCGCACCTCCGACGGCGAACGCTTGCTCCCGGCCTTGATGAACGACAACTACTTCACCTTGGTTCCGGGAGAAAAGAAGAACATCCAAATCACTTTTGACGAGTCGCTCTTACAGGGAGGCTCTTACAAGCTTATCGTTGCACCATACAACCAAAACCTATAAACTTTATCCGGCCGGAGGAGCTGTTACCGCACGCCTCCCCCGACCGGATGTTTTTAAATGCTTTAAGACATGAAAATCAAAAACATTACACGTGACATGGGCTTCTGTGCCGTGTTAGCTTGTGCGAGTCTGCAAACGCCGGTTATGGCAAAAGTCACATTGCCCGCTTTCTTCACGAGCAACATGATCATCCAACAGAAAACCACCATGACTTTGTTCGGAAAAGCCAAGGCGAACAAGAAAGTAAGCGTGGAAACCAGTTGGAACAACCAACACTATGAAGCCCAAGCGGACGCAAAAGGCAACTGGCGTATCGAGATCGCAACTCCGGCAGCCGGAGGCCCTTACCGCATCACCCTGTCCGACGGTAAAAAGACCGTATTGGACAATGTTATGGCGGGCGAAGTCTGGTTCTGTTCCGGACAATCCAACATGGAAATGCCTTTAGCCGGATGGGGAAAAATCAAAAACTACGAACAAGAAATCGCAGCGGCCGATTACCCCGGCATCCGCCTCTTCCAAGTCAAGAAACACACCTCGGTGGCACCGCTCGACGCCTATCAGGTAGAATCCACCATGGGCGGTTGGAAAGAATGCTCACCGTCCACGGTTCCGGAGTTTTCTGCCGTGGCTTACCTTTATGCCCGCGAACTGCACCGAAAACTGAACGTACCGGTCGGGGTCATCGACTGCACTTGGGGAGGGACACCTGCCGAAGCATGGACCTCGTCCGAATCGCTCAAACAAGTCATGGGTTATCAAAAGAAAGTCGGACAACTGGAAGCATTGGGCTTCGACCGCGACAAGATCATGGCCGAATACGGAAAAGAACAGGCACAATGGAAAGCCGAACTCAGCAAAGTGGACAAAGGCTTCCAAAATGGAAAGGAGTGCTGGATTGGCAGTGACTTGGATGACAACGACTGGCAACAAATGGAACTCCCGGGATATTGGGAAGGCAAAGGACTCCCCAATTTCGACGGAGTGGTGTGGTTCCGCAAGCAAATCGACATTCCATCCGAATGGACAGGTAAAGACTTGCAACTGAATCCCGGCATCATCGACGATGAAGACATCATCTATTGGAACGGCGAGCAAATCGCCAACGGCGCAGGCTACAACGTACAGCGCCATTACACCGTACCGGGCCGTCTGGTCAAGGCAGGCAAGAACACATTGGCCATCAAAGTCAACGACAACGGCGGTGAAGGCGGCATAGCCGGAAAAGCAGAGGACATGAACCTCAAACTGTCGGACAAGGACATGCTCTCTCTGGCCGGGAACTGGAAATACCGCGTAGGCTGTTCCTTGGCCGACATGCCTCCCGCTCCGATTTATCCTGAGCATTCCTCTTTCCCTTCCGTACTTTTCAACGGAATGGTACATCCCTGTCTGGAATATCCCATCAAAGGCGTCATCTGGTATCAGGGTTGCAACAACGTGGGACGTGCAGAAGAATATGAAAGCCTCTTCCAAACGCTGATTACAGACTGGCGCAAGCAGTTCGGACAACCCGACATGCCATTCTATTTTGTACAACTGGCCAACTACTTGGACCGCAAGTTGGTACAGGCAGACTCGCCATGGGCCGCCCTTCGTGAAGCACAATCCAAAGCGCAGCATCTGGCCCACACCGGAATGGCAGGCAATATCGACATCGGCGAGGCGCATGACATCCATCCCAAAAACAAACAAGAAGTGGCCCGCCGTTTAGCCGCCATCTCCTTGGCCGACACCTACGGGCAGAAAATACCCGCGCAAGCACCGGTTTACGACAACTACACGGTGGGAAGCGACGGCAAGGTCCGTATTTCGTTCACAATCCCCGCCATCGGCGAACGCTTTGAGCAGAACAAAGACATCAAGGGCTTCACCATTGCCGGCCCCGACCATGTGTTCTACCCCGCCGAGGCCTATACGGACGGCGACGATGTGGTGGTCTACTCGCACTATGTCAAAGTGCCGGTAGCCGTCCGTTACGGATGGGCCGATAATCCGGAGTGCACATTGCGCACACCCGGCAATTTCCCCGTGGCTCCTTTCCGTACCGATAATTGGTAAAAACAATTTTATTCAAAACATAAACCATTTGATCATTTATGAAAATCAAATCATTCTTATCACTATGCCTGCTCGCAACGGCATCTACCGTCGCGGCAGACGAGTTCATCAAAATCAACACCGACCAGATCGGCATGGTGTTGCGCGTCAAAGACAACGGCCGCCTCTACCAGTCGTACTTGGGCAAACGGTTGGCCAACGACAACGACTTGCAACACCTTCCGCAAGGCAACGAGGCATACCTCACCCACGGCATGGAAGATTACTTTGAACCGGCCATCGAAGTACACCACAACGATGCCAACCCGTCGCTGCTGCTCAAGCACGTGTCGCACGAGCAAAAGAACATACAGCCGGGTGTGGACGAGACGGTCATCACGATGCAAGACGACAAGTATCCCGTCACAGTGAAGCTCCACTATGTGTCCTATGCCAAAGAAAACATCATCAAGACTTTTACTGAAATCAGCCATCAGGAGAAGAAGCCTATCCAACTGGAACGCTATGCTTCCGCCATGCTGCACTTCAGCCGCCCGGCCTATTACCTCACGGAGTTTTCCGGCGACTGGATTTATGAGGCCACGATGAGCACCACACCGCTGAACTTCGGCAAGAAAGTGCTCGACACGAAACTGGGCGCACGTGCCAACATGTTCACGCCTCCCATGTTCATCCTCTCGTTGGACAAGGAATCAAGCGAAACCGAAGGCGAAGTCATACTCGGCACGTTGGGCTGGACGGGTAACTTCCGTTTCACATTCGAGGTGGACAACAAGAAAGACCTTCGCGTCATTGCCGGTATCAACCCGTATTTCTCGGAATACTCTTTGCCCAAAGGCGAAACGTTCCGCACACCGGACTTTTATTTCACTTACAGCGACTGCGGACGCGGACAGGCCAGCCGCAATTTCCACGACTGGGCACGCAAATACCAACTTAAAGACGGACAAGAAGACCGCCTGACCCTGCTGAACAACTGGGAGGCCACTTACTTCGATTTCGACGAGGATAAGTTGGTGGAACTCATGGGCGATGCCGTGAAATTGGGCGTGGACATGTTCCTGCTCGACGACGGATGGTTCGGCGCACGCGACAGCGATAAGGCGGGGCTGGGCGACTATGACGTGAATCTCAAAAAGCTGCCCGGCGGCCTCGGGGAATTTGCCGGCAGCATCGAAAAGCTCGGCATGAAATTCGGCCTGTGGTTCGAGCCCGAAAGCGTGAACGTAGACTCCGGGCTATACCGTGCGCACCCCGACTGGGCGATAAAACCACCCACAGGCAAGCCCTGCTTCGGCAGAAATCAGCTGCTGCTCGACCTTACGCGGCAGGAGGTGCGCGATTACATCGTCGAAAGCGTCGGCAAAACGCTTGACAGTGCGAGGATAAGCTATGTCAAGTGGGATATGAACCGGCACATGTCCGATGCGTATTCGCCCCTGCTTTCCAATCAGGGCGAGTTTTCGCACCGCTATATTATGGGACTTTACGAGGTGCTCGGGCGCATTTTTACGCCGCGGCCGCACATTCTTTTAGAAAGCTGCTCCTCGGGCGGCAACCGCTTTGACCTCGGCATGCTGTGCTATTCGCCGCAGATCTGGGCCTCCGACGATACAGACCCAATAGAGCGGCTGGATATCCAGGGCGGACTTTCGTATCTGTATCCGCAGTCGACGATGGGCGCACACGTTTCGGCAGCTCCGCACCAGCAGACACTGCGCGATACGCCCTTGTCCACGCGCTTTAACGTTGCGGCCTTCGGCGTGCTCGGCTATGAGCTTGAGCTCAAATATATGACAAAGGCAGAGCTTAAGGAGCTGCGCGGTCAGATAGCGTTTTACAAAAAGCACCGCAAAACGCTGCAATACGGAAGATTCTATCGCTTTGACGAGCACAAGGCCAATAAGCTGCATTGGCAGGTCTCGTCAAAGGACGGAAAAGAGCATGTAGTCGGCTGCTTTCAAAAGCTGTGCACCGCCTCCGAGGGCTATGATATGTTATCTGTGCACGGGCTTGAGCCGAGCGCAAAATATCACCTTGTCTGCAAGCGCCAGAGCCTGTTTGTTAAGCGCCTCGGAGGCCTGGTCAAGCACGTCATGCCCGTCGAGCTCGACCCCGACGGCTTTGCCCTGCGTACGGCAAATAAGTTTTTCACCATGCCCGACGGAGCGGAGGACTTTGTCGCCTCCGGCGCGGCGCTCATGTCCGGCGTGGGGCTCAACAATCAGTTTCTCGGAACGGGCTACAACGAAAGACTGCACATGCTCGGCGACTTCGGCAGCGCCCTGTACACGATAAAGAAGGAGAAATGACATGAAAAAGCCAAAGCTCAGCTCGTATCAGGCGACGGTCGAGATACTCAGTCTCGCGCTCGTTATCGCGACGCTCGCGTACATACTCATGAGCTACTCCGCTCTGCCCGACCGGATAGCGGGTCACTTCAACGCTTCCGGCGAGATCACGGACTACACCGGAAAAGGCGTTCTCTGGCTGCTGTTCGGCATCGAGGCGCTTATGTATGCTATGATGACGACGATTGCGCTCATCCCCAAGCAGGTCGAAAACCCCAACATGCCATGGGATATGGACGAGCGGCATAAGAAAAATATCGCGGCCGAGACCGTAAGCCTGCTCGGTGAGTCGAAGCTCATGTGCCTTGCGCTGTTTTCGTATATGTGCCGGAGTATAATATCGCAGAAGCCTATGTCGCTCGTGCCGGTATTCGCCCTGTGCGTACTCATAACCGCCGATATCGTTTGGCGAACGATAAGAATTTCAAAATACAAAAAACCGTGAGGCTTGGCCTCACGGTTTTTACGTTACAGGTTGTTTTTAAGGATATCAAGCAGCGTTTTAATGGTTTCGATGGACTCGACATACGCCTTGCGGATACCGTCGATGTTTCGGAGATCCGTGTTCGGCGGAACGTTTGCAAACTGATATTTGGTGTGCAGAGCTGCCGCCGCCTCACCGTCCTTAAGCTTGAGACCGCAGAGCTTGCCGTCGACGGCTTTTTCAAGCTCGCTGCACAGCGTGCGCATTTCCGGCGTTACCAAAGCTGCCGCCTCACGCCCGTCGGAGGTGCGCACCTTGAAGCGCTCTGCGAACACCGCGGGGTCAGAAACGTCGCCCTTCGGGGGAGACTCCTGATAACGGTCGGTGATGCTCATATCGAGGTTTGCGTCGCACATATCCGCGCAGCGGATGATAACGCCATTGAAGACGGTGACCGTCTTGGTCATCCAGTTATCGTTATCCGGACCCGAACGCTCCTCAACGAGATGGTCGAGCGTGACGTTTGCGACCGAAAAACGAGTGGTATCGTGCTCGCCCTCAAAGAAATTGCTGATGTCGCTGCCCTCCCAGCACTGATCTATGAGCTCCGCACCCTTGAGAAAGCTTACATTTATGAGCATGGTCGGCTCCGCCGTTCCGGGCCCGAAGGCGCTTTGCAGCTCCGAGTGAAAGAAGTCTCCGAGCTGGAGATTCAAAAGCACGTTCTTCTTCGTGTTCACGACAAAGCTTATTATGACCAGCACGATAACGCCCGCGAAAAACAGACCGGCAAAGATCCAAAGATTATGCTGTACGAGGGCGATAATGCCGCCCGCCATGATGAGGATAAGGCCGAGCACCGTGCCTATACGCTCGATCACCTGATATGCACCGAGCCTTCTTGACAGCTCGGCGTCGCTCATTTTTTTGTTCAAAGCTTATACCTCCAGTCGGCGCAGAGGTCGAAAAACAGCGCGCTTTCCGTGTCGATGAGGTCTATGTCCATTATACGTGCCTCTGGATAAATGCTGTCGCCCTGCTTGCGCTTTTCGTAGTCTTTAAAGTTATCCGTCTGCGCTTCGGCGGCAAAGACAAGTCCGTCATAGTCGTCGGGCAGATACGCAACGTAGCTCTTGGTCATAACCATAGCATAGTCACCGACATTATACTGCCAATCGACAGAATATGCAAATTCGACATCGGCGCTTTTCCCTCTGTAGCTTACGGTGTGAACATAGTAGTTATCGCCGCGCTCGGAGTCGCCGTATGCGGCGGAATCGGTCAGCCACATGCCGCTGTAGCAGTCATACAGGTCGCAGGTCACGTTTGCTATATACTCCTTACCGAAGTAGGGGATAGAGTCGTTCGGAATGTAGCAGATCGCGTCAAACTCGATCTCGCGTATGCCGTCGTGCTCCTGCTCGCCGAGCATCTTGACCTCCCAGTAGCAGTCGGCGGTGTTGAAGCCCTCGCCGATATTTACATAGCTGCACACGCCGTTTTCGAGAAGATATGTGCCGTTGTCGGTCGCAGCGTTATATTCAAGGCCGTTGCGCTCAAAATACGCAAGCTTGGATTCTATCTTATCCGTGCGCCTGAGCACTCCGTTATTTACGCTGTCGATGAGCTGCCCGTTTGAAGGCCCGAGCGTGAGCGTATCACCGTCGTCGTAGGAGAGCGTTATGCCGCCGTCGTTGAGCGATACCGAGCCAGAGTAGAGCACCTCGTCTTCGGCGTTTACAAAATCCCAGACCGCATCGTCGTGTATGCGCAGCCAGAGATTTTCATCGACATATTCCCACAGACCGGCATAGTCGCCGATGCTCGGCTGCTTTTCGGTATCGTCGCCGCTTCCGCATGCGGCAAGGCACAGGCATATTATAAGCGCCTGTAAAAGCACGGTTAATTTTAAGTATCTGTTCACTGCCCCTATCCTCGCTTTCTCTTTCATTATCAGCTGCGGCTGAAGGAGCCGAGACTCGATATGTACAGCGTCTCACCGTTATCGTGAAGCTCGGCGTAGGAGCCTGAGCGGTCGCTGCCGTAGGCGTACACGGCGCCGAGTTCGGGCTCGTATATGAAATCGCCGCCGTCTGTCATCTCGCCGTTGAGATACGCCGCCCAGCTTCCGTCCGAAATCTCGATATAATCGGGCTGATCACTCCCGGTTCCGAGCCAGGTGCCCTCAAAATCGCTCAGATCGACGTCGCTGTCATTGCCCGTCTCGCTCTCCTCGGACTGAAACACGAACAGCTCTCTGTCTGCATCCCAAAACCAGACTAAAAGCGCGGTGTCGCCGTCGACGGTGAAGATCATCGCAACGTCGCTGTTGCCGTCGCCGTCGCGGTCGGCAAAGTCGATGCTTTGAAACGCCTCCCACGGATCGTCGCTGTCGGAAACAAGCTGCATGGGATAAGTCACATAGTCAAACAGTGTCTGCTCGATATCGTCGTAGTAAAACGTCGCATTGTCGCGGTCTACGCAGACGAGAACGTCCGTATCCTCTCCGCTGCGCGTGATGACACCGTTTGCGCGGACAACGCCCGTTGTGCGCCAGTCATCGCCCGTTATCTGATCGTCATCGTCCGTGTCCTTATCGCCGCAGGCGGAAAGGCACAGGCACATTACAAGCGCCAGAATCAAAGCAAGCTGTTTTTTCATATCAGTCGAGCCTCATGTAGCAGTCATTCTCGCCGCCCCAGTACAGGGTGCTCTCGTCGGTGAGAGTGATGTCGTAGGAAACGTCCTCAAACTGCTCGGACACAGCTGAATACGCGCCGTCGCCGAGAGCCTCTATGCTGCCGCTGTCGATGAGCGCGGGATCGCTGCCTGCGTCCTCATAAAGCATCCACTTGCCGTCCTCGCCGATCTGAAGGCGGCTCGTTGCACTCTCGCTGCCGTCGAGATACCATGTGCCGGCTGCAATGGAGGGTGTGCTGCTGCTTTTGGTGAACGTACCGAAGCTGTAAACGTTCAGTGTGCCGTCCTCGTCGAACCAGCTGTGGTAGGCGACGCCGTCGTGCTCGTTGTAGAAATAGTCGGCGCTGTATTCCGTCGAGAGCTGGATGTAGCCGCTCGCGTCGATCTCTTCGCCGT
>OHEI01000787.1_pt1 | contig 11893 bp, 7 predicted proteins | sample 1567241 | NCBI WGS metagenome assembly OHEI01 (sample SAMEA3879565, study PRJEB24766) | human gut metagenome | biome: human-associated habitat; feature: feces | place: USA | collected 1985/1987 | reverse complement strand
CTCCTCTTAACGGTGCAGGCAACAAGCCCGTCCGCCGTATCTTAAAGGAAATCGGTATAAACAACGTTGTAGTTGTAAAGGAACAGGAAATGCCCGACGGCAACTTCACAACCTGCCCCTATCCCAACCCCGAGATAAAGGAAGCTCTGCACTTAGGTCTTGAGCTTTGCAAGACAGAAAAGCCCGACTTACTGCTTGCTACCGACCCCGACAGCGACCGTGTAGGTATCGCAGTTCCCGACGGTGACAACTACGTTCTGTTCACAGGTAACGAGGTAGGCGCAATGTTGCTCGAATATATCTGCAAGGAGCGTATCGCCGCAGGTACAATGCCCGCAAACCCCGTTGCAGTAAAGACAATAGTTACTACCGATCTTGTAAAGGCTATCGCCGCTAAGTACGGCGTAGAGCTCAGAGAAGTTCTCACAGGCTTCAAGTTCATCGGTGAGCAGATCGGCTTCTTAGAGGCAAAGGGCGAGGAAAACAGATATATCTTCGGCTTTGAGGAAAGCTACGGCTACCTTGCAGGCTCTTATGTAAGAGATAAGGACGCTGTTGTAGCATCTATGCTTATCTGTGAGATGGCGGCATTCTATCGTTCACAGGGTATTTCTCTTGTACAGGCAAGAGCAAAGATGTACAGCGACTACGGCTTCTACTGCAACAAGCTCGATACATTCACATTCGAGGGTGAAACAGGTATGAAGAAGATGAACGCTATCATGGATACTCTCAGAAACGAAAAGCTTGACGCTGTTGCAGGTCTTAAGGTTATCGGCAAGGCTGACTACAAGCTCAGCGTAAAGACAGACTATGAAAGTGGCAAGACAGAAGAACTCACACTTCCTAAGTCAAACGTTATCACATTCTACCTTGAGGATAACGCAAGCGTAGTAATAAGACCCTCCGGTACTGAGCCTAAAATCAAGCTCTACTACACAACAGTAGGCACAAGCGTTGAAGACGCTGCTGAAAAGCAGGTTAAACTCTCGGCAGATTTCACAAAGATTGTAGGCTGAACAAGCTGTTAATACACAAGTTTCAGAAAATTTTGAAAAAACTATTGCAAAACAGTTTTGTATATGCTATAATAGTAACCTAAGCGTGAAAGCGCAGTATTCTGAAATCATAGCGAAAGCTGTAATTTAGATTAATTCTAAAGGTCAGGAGGTGACAGCATGAAAGAAGGTATCCACCCTAACTACCAGCCCACCACTATCAAGTGTGCTTGCGGCGAGGTTATCGAAACAAGATCAACCAAGCAGGATATAAAGGTTGAAATCTGCTCGAAGTGCCACCCTTTCTTTACAGGAAAGCAGAAGTTGGTTGACACAGGCGGACGTGTTGACAAGTTCAAGAAGAAGTACAATCTTGACAAGTAATGAAAAAAGAGGATCGTGGTTTTCACGGTCCTTTTTGTTTTAAGCACGGTGTACAGCCGTGCTTGTTTTTTGCTATGCCTGCATTTGATTCTTTCAAAGGCGAAGGGAGTATTTAGCAAGGCTGTTGCAAAAAAAGTAAAAAATCAGCCGTGCATCAAGGCGATGCACGGCTTTTATGTTATTGGCTGTTCTTTTCAAAGGTCGGCGTACCCTTTGCGTAGCTTCCGTCACGCTGTCTTACAAGCGATTCATCCTTACTGCAGTCGATTATTGCGACCTTGCCGAGAATTTCTCCGCTTTCGTTGCTGAGTATCAGCGTTTCGCCGGTTTTAAGACTGAAATTCGTCTGCATTTTCATCAGCGTATTTTCAGACTTGTTGTTCTTGCAAACTATCGTGAGCGTTGAATGAGGCTTTACGTTGACGGTGGGTATCTTGTAGCGGTTAAGCATATCATCCTTATCTGTAAGATAAAGACCTTTTGTTGATACGTCGTTGTCATTGGGGTTGTAAAGCTCTATCCAGTCTTCATCGCCGCCCGTGTACACTTCGCTTATATACAGCAGTTCGCCTGTAGACGATGTTTTTTCACTGCGTGCGTTTATTGTTATCTTGCCCTTTTTAGCCATTGAGCTGTCTATCGTTATCTCACGGTCGGTATAGGTCTTGCCGTTTACCTCCCAGCTTGTGAAGGTGTAGCCCGACATATCCTCGGCTGTCAGCTTTACCTTGTAGGGCGTGAAATATTCGGCTGTTACCGTATTTGAGTCCTTGACGGTCTGAATGTTCATAGTGAGCTTAAGACCCTTTGCGCCGTTCAGCTTTACCTTGTATGTATCGTCCTTGTCGATTCCGAAATTCTTGCAGATGTCGCTGAGAATGATATTTGCACGCTTGTCGGCGAATTCTCTTATCTCGTTTCTGCTGTTTTCAAACGTACCCTCGTTTGCCCACGTTGATGTGATACCCTTGTTCAGAGCATAAAGCTGTTCCTTATCGCTGTCTGCGAGCTTCTGCTCAAGCGTTGCCAGAATATTTTCAGAGCTGAATGCGCCGCCTATAAGGTCGCAGAGGTTGTTTGCCAGCTTTTCACGCATATCCGCACGTTCCATAAGTGCCGATATAAGCACTGAGCCGCCTGCAGGGTGAGTGCCGTTTAAAATCTTGGTCAACGTCTTGTTTGCGTATCCGTCCGAATAAAGTCCCCAGGCAAATTCTGCATCGTAGAAGAAATATCTCCACTTGCCGTCCTGGTACTTGCTTGTGACCTCTTCGCCGTCTGACGCAACATACCGCCACACTTTATAGTTGTTTCCGGGCCAGTCACGGTTGTCGATAAATAACTGCATTGCGAGGTAGTGCATATAGTTGTCTATGTCCACCATAGAGCAGAACTGCTCGAATTTCTTGTCGTCGGTAAGTCCGCTCTCAGCAAGCTCAAGAACTTTATTTAATCGTCTGCCGCACCTTCTGCGTTTTCATCGACTATCTCGCCCTCGGCTTTTCCGACCACCTGATAGTTGTCCTTCGTGCCGCCGTAGCGTTCTTCGAGATATGCACGGCTGAAATTCTGATGGAGCCACGCAAAGCCGTAATACTTTCCGTTAAGGAATACTGCCGCAGGGGCGGTCGACTGCGCATCAAGGTAGCCAGACTGCTTTGCAAGCGACATTGAAAGCTCGTCACGCACACCTGCAAATTCACGGTCGTTTGCACCGTTACGCAAAACTATGCGGTCAATCTTTGTGAGAATCGCACCGTTTTCATCTGTAGCGTCGCTGAAGAACGGGTAGCTGAATTTGCCTTTATCGCCGGTGTACATCGTTCTTGCGATGAGCTTCCACGATTTCTGGTCAACTGCGGCAGAATATGCACCTGCAACTCTTGCGCCTGCCTGCTGTGAAACAAGAAGCTTTCCGTTGCTTGAAAAAGCCTCGACATACATAGGCCTTTCGCCTGCCATACCTTCCTGATTCCAGTTTGCAGGTTCGTTGGGCGTGATTTCGCTTTTTCCGTCATACTCGTTTGCTATCCACTCGTCACGGATTTTTCCTGCTACGGCGATGCCTTTTTCATAATCGTAAAGGTTTTCACTGTCGGTCGAAAGCACGAATACATAAGTGCCTTTTTCAAAACGTTCCGACACGTCCTTGCCTGTGACATAGCTTTTTGTGAATACTTCGGAAGTGCCGTTTTCGCTTACCGCAATGGCTTTTATCGTCTTTGCGGTGACCTCTCCCGAGCTGTGCACCTTTATGGGATTTGTATATCTGTTTGATTTTTTCGTGGGGGTCTCGCCGTTTGTGGTATAGTAGATTGTTGCCGTTTTATCTTTTGCTTTAAGCTCAACCGATATGTCTTTATCAAAAAAGCTGCCGTCGGGAGAGAAGGCAATATCTGTTTTCTGCTTTACCCCGCCGTCCTCGTCCTTTATTATCGGCTGAAGCGGGCTTAACACTTCGGGAAGTCCGCCCTCCGCCGATAAAAAAGCGTTATAGGTTATTGCGGCGGCTGTACCTACAGCAACCACTGCGGCAAGAATGCCTGCACGTTTTAATGTTCCGCTGTGAATAAACATGATTCCTCCGTTTAGAATCCAAGGGTTAATGGCACTAAGCCTGTATAGATTCTATTGTAACAGAAAACGTTGTCAAAATCAACGATTATTACAAGAATTCCGCTAAATATTCCGTGAAAAATCAAATGTAAATATACGGTAACATATTTAAGGAAAATCTGACATACACTTGTAAAAAAGAAAACACAACGAGGAAGGAACGGTATTTCAAATGACGGAATTTTTACCGGAGGGAAGAAGACTTGCATACAAAGAGAACACGGCGGCATTGCAATCAGCCAAAACGCTTATGCAGGCGGCGGTGTCGGGGGCAATACTTGAGGCTTCGTGTACGGTGTGCGATGCGGAGCATAATATGCACGTCGATCTTGGCTGTATGAAGGGGATAATACCTCGCAGTGAGGGCGCAATAGGCATAGAAAGCGGTGCGACACGGGATATAGCGCTTATATCAAGAGTGGGAAAGCCTGTCTGCTTCAAGATAACGAAGATAGACGAAACCGGAAGCGAACCCTTGGCAATCCTGTCAAGGAAGGCGGCACAGGAGGAGGCAGACAAGGAATATGTATCAAAGCTGACTCCAGGTGATATTATAGGGGCGAGGGTAACGCATCTTGAACAGTTCGGCTGTTTTGTGGACATAGGCTGCGGCATTGCGTCAATGATACCGATTGACGCTATCTCGGTATCAAGAATAGTTCATCCTGCAAACAGATTTTCGGTAGGCGACGATATTTTTGCGGTGGTGAAAGGTCGGGATCAGGGACATATCTGCCTTACACACAAGGAACTGCTCGGAACGTGGCAGCAGAACGCAGAACGTTTTGCGGTAGGCGAAACCGTTCCCGGCATTGTAAGGTCGATAGAGGACTACGGGATTTTCATCGAGCTTGCGCCGAATCTCGCAGGGCTGGCGGAGCTTAAAAGCGGAATAAAGGTGGGAGATTGCGCCTGCGTGTATATCAAGGCGATTATACCCGAAAAGATGAAAATCAAGCTGATAATTGTAAACTGCTGTGATGACGGCTGTGTTCCGCTTGAAGCGCCGTATTTCATTACAGAGGGGCATATTGACCGGTGGGTGTATTCAACTCCCGGTGCGCCGAAGTACATAGTTACGGATTTCAGCGAATAGCGTGGCGTCAATGTACCGCCTCAGATTCGCCTGCGGCAATGTGCCGCCTCAAACTCCGCCTTTGGAATTGTCTGAGCTATCCGCAGGATAGCAAAACGGCGGGCGGCAATGTTGCACTTCAAATTTGCTTATCTGAATGGCGGAGAATTGCGTAACCTCCGATGACGGCGGTAAAACATGTTGGACTGTTGCAAAAAATAAAGCCGTTGCGGTGTTCCGTAACGGCTTTAGTGCTATATGCTGATTACTTTATATCAAGCGCTGATTTAAGCTCGTCAACCTTGTCTGTCTTTTCCCAAGCAACGTCAAGGTCTGTACGTCCCATGTGACCGTAAGCGGCAAGAGGTCTGTACTTTGTATTTCTTAAATTCAGTGAGCTGATTATCGCACTGGGGCGAAGGTCGAACACCTTGCTTACAGCAGCTGAAATTTCGCTGTCGTGTTTTACGCCTGTGCCGAATGTATCAACAAAGACAGATACGGGCTGTGCAACGCCGATAGCATACGCAAGCTCAACCTCGCAACGCTTTGCTATGCCTGCGGCTACAATGTTCTTTGCAACGTGTCTTGCGGCGTAAGCGGCTGAACGGTCAACCTTTGTGGGATCTTTTCCTGAGAATGCGCCGCCGCCGTGTCTGCCGACACCGCCGTATGTATCTACTATTATCTTTCTGCCCGTAAGACCGCTGTCGCCCTGAGGACCGCCTACTACAAAGCGTCCTGTGGGATTTATCAGCATCTTAGTGTTCTCGTCAAGCAGTGAAGCGGGAACGGTAATCTTTATAACCTTTTCGATAATATCGGCTCTGAGCTGTTCCTGCGTAACATCAGCCTTGTGCTGTGAGGAAACAACGACAGTGTCAATTCTTGAGGGAGTGCCGTCCTCGTTATATTCTACCGTTACCTGCGTCTTTCCGTCGGGGAGAAGATAGGGTATCTCGCCTGACTTTCTTACTGCTGTGAGCTTCTTTGAAAGTGCGTGAGCAAGGGAAATCGTAAGGGGCATAAGTTCCTCGGTTTCATCACACGCATAGCCGAACATCATACCCTGATCGCCTGCGCCTGTGTCAAATTCATTGTTATCTCTGCCCTCAAGAGCGTTGTCAACGCCCATAGCTATATCGGGGCTCTGCTTGTCAAGCGTTGTGAGGATAGCGCAGGTCTTGTAGTCAAAGCCGTAGTCACTGTTATCATAGCCTGTTTCCTTTATGACATCTCTTGCTATTGCAGGAATGTCAACGTTTGCCGTTGTCGTGATCTCGCCCATTATCAGAACCATACCTGTTGTGGCGCAGGTTTCGCAGGCTACACGAGCGTTCTTGTCCTGCGCTAATATCGCATCAAGCACACCGTCTGAGATCCTGTCGCAGATCTTGTCGGGGTGACCCTCTGTTACGCTTTCGGAAGTGAATAAGTATTTTGCCATTGATTTTTCCTTTCATATAGCGGTTTTAAACCGTATCCCATACGCATATACCTGCGTAAAACTGCATTAAAAAAAGCCCCTTTCGGAGCTTGCTGACTGCCTGCTCCTCATCTTTCGGTCACAGCCCTTGCCGTGCCGTAGGAATTAGCACCATTTTTCGCAAAGAAAGCTCAAGCGAAACGGTTGCTGGGTTTACGGAGCCTGACTCCCAATCTGCATTTTAATGCAGAAAATGTAAACCGCTCTTGATAAGGGATTTTTCCGATTGATATTGTAGCATAAGCAAATGCGTTTGTCAAGTAAAATGAGAATAATTTTTATTTTAACGGCATTGAAATTTATAGGGAGTTAAAAATGTCGGAATACACAATAAATAAATATAGAACGGCTGTTGAATTGTACCGTGAAAAATGGTATAATTTAATAGAGTAACGATTTCAGGAAACAACGGACGAAAGGGTGCAAGGAATTACAATGAGTTTTGTTACGCTGAGCGATATTACAAAGCAGTACCGTATGGGCGATATAATAATCAACGCAAACGATAAGGTCAGCTTTGACATTGAAAAGGGCGAATTTGCAATAATCGTAGGACCGAGCGGTTCGGGCAAGACTACGGTGCTTAATATACTGGGCGGTATGGATACCGCTACATCGGGCAGTTTTTATGTAGACGGAAGTAAGATAAGCGGTTACAGCAGAAAAGAGCTTATCGACTACAGAAGATACGATATAGGTTTTATATTCCAGTTCTATAATCTCATCCCGAACCTTACGGCAAAGGAGAATATTGAGCTGTCTACTCAGACGGTGGAGGACTATATCCCTGCTGTAGAGATACTGGAAAAGGTCGGACTTACCGACAGAATAAACAACTTCCCGGCTCAGCTTTCGGGCGGTGAACAGCAGAGAGTGGCTATAGCCAGAGCGCTTGCGAAAAAGCCCAAGCTGTTGCTGTGCGACGAACCTACGGGTGCGCTCGATTACAACACCGGCAAGATGATACTGAAATTACTTCAGGACACCTGCCGCAGTGAAAATATGACTGTAATACTCGTAACGCATAATACGGCGATATGCCCTATGGCTGACAGGGTTATACACATGAAAAGCAGTAAGGTGAGCGAAATAGTAGTAAACGAGCATCCGACACCCGTTGAAGAAATAGAGTGGTAAGCGGGGAAAGGGAACGGATATGAAAAATGCAATGCTGAAAAATGCGTTTGCCGAGATGAAGAAAACAAAAAGCCGTTTTCTTTCGATATTCGGTATAATCGCTATCGGCACAGGATTTTTTGCGGGACTTCTGCAGAGCGCTCCTGCGATGAAGGTATCATCGGATCATTATTACGACAGGACTTCCCTGTCGGATATCAGGCTGGTATCTACATACGGATTTGACGATAACGATATAGACGCTTTGAAAAAAGGGCTTCCGGATGTTGATATTTATCCCGGATATTTCACGGACGCATACGTCAACACGGATGCGGGCGAAAAGAAGGTCGCAAGGGTATATTCTCTTGACAAAACGGGTGAAAACAATCCGTACAGCTCTTTACAGATAGTTGACGGCAGACTTCCCGAAGAAGAAAACGAGTGCGTTATCGACAGCGGTAAACTGCTTGCTCATTATAAAGTCGGGGACAAGCTGACGCTGTGTGGCGATGAAGACACGGATATAGACGGAACTTTGTCGGTCAAGGAATTTACTATAGTCGGAAAATTCGCATCGCCTATGTATATATCTGATGCGGAGCGTGGAAACACGACCATAGGAAGCGGTTCAGTCTATATGATATGTTATATACCGGAAAGCTGTTTCAAGACAGAGGTATATACTCAGGTTATGATAAACTCTGACGAATTAAAGCAGTACAGCTGTTACAGCGATGAATATGAGGATGCCCGTGACGCTCTTGAAAAGAAGATACAGAAAATAGCGGATGTAAGAGAAGAAGAGCGTTTTGACGAAATAGCAGGCGATGCAAAGAAGGAACTTGACGACGGGCAGAAAGAGCTTGATAAAAAGAAGAGCGAAGCATACGCAGAAATAGAGAAAAACGAAAAGAAGCTGTCTGATGCAAAAAAACAGCTTGACGAAGCAAAGCCTCAGCTTGAAAGCGGCAAGAAAACGCTTGATGAATCGAAAAAACAGCTTGATGAGGCAAAAAAGGAGCTTGACACGAACGGGGCTACCCTGACGGCGACAAAAGATGTGCTTGACAGCACAAAGAAAAAGCTGGACGAAACGAAGCTGCAGCTTGAAGACGGAAAGAAAACGCTTGACGAAAGCTATATACAGCTTGTTACAGCTAAAATACAGCTTGAAAACGCAGACTCACAGTTGAAGTCGAGCAAGGCTCAGCTTGACGATGCAAACACAAAGATAACAAGTCAGCAGGCGATTATAAATACGAGCCGTGAAACGCTGGAGGATTCATACAAGAAGGGTAATATCACCAAAGAGGCTTATGATTCCGGAGTTAAGCTGCTCGACAGCTCGCAGGCGGAGCTTGACAAGCAGAAGAAACAGTATGAAAGCGGACTTGAGCAGTATAACGACGGGCTTAAGCAATATAATGACGGAAAGCTGCAGTACGAAATCGGTTATGCCAAATATGAGGACGGAAAAAAGCAGTACGAGGACGGATATTCTCAGTACACAAGCGGACTTGCACAGTACGAAAGCGCAAAGGCACAGTATGACGCAGGAAAGGCACAGTATGACGCAGGTTATGCTCAGTACCGCTCAGGCAAGGCAAAGTATGACAGCGGTAAAGCGGAGTATGACAAGAATTATGCCGATTATGAAAAGGGTCTGAAGGAGTATAACGAGGGCAAGACAGCACTTGAAACGGCAAAAACCGATGCAGACAAGCAGTTTGCCGATGTTCAGAAGAAGATAGATGATGGCAGGGAAAAGCTCGAAAAGACGAGTAAACCGGAGTGGTATCTGTTTACCCGTGATGATAATCCGGGTTACAGTGAATACGGTCAGAATGCCGAAAGAATAGGCAATATAGCTATGGTGTTCCCCCTGTTCTTTGTAATGGTGGCGGCGCTTGTATGTCTTACCACGATGACACGAATGGTAGAGGAACAGCGTACCCAGATAGGAACGCTCAAGGCGCTTGGCTATAAAAACGGCGCTATTATATTCAAATATCTGCTTTATGCACTGACAGCGGCAACGGCGGGCGCTTTATCGGGTATGCTTGTGGGAATGAAGATATTCCCGGCAATCATTATTACCGCATACGGAATGATGTACGTTATCCCCGATATTCTTTTGCCGTATGATTATATACTTATGATATGTACCACAGTGGTAGCTGTACTGCTTACTGCTGTTACAGTTTATTTCTCGTGCGGCGGCATACTTCACGACTGTCCTGCGGCTCTTATGCGGCCGAAAACGCCAAAGAGCGGTAAGAAGATACTGCTTGAACGCATAGGCTTTATATGGAACAGGCTTTCGTTCAGCTATAAGGTAACGATGCGTAATATATTCCGTTACAAGAGAAGAATGCTTATGACGATAGTGGGCATTGCAGGCTGTACAGCACTTGTGCTGACGGGATTCGGCGTGTATGACAGCGTAAACGATATTTTGCAAAAGCAGTTCGGCGAGATAAGCAATTATACCGGTATTACCGCTTATGACAATACCGTGACCGACGAACAGACAGCTAAGATAGGAAAGATGCTTGAGCGTTATGACTGCGAGGGCAACAGGATATATCAAAAGCAGATAACGGTATATAACAGTAAGAAAAGCACAGAAGCGTATATATTCGGCGGAGCGGACAACGAAACCATCGCACAGTTTGTGACGGTAAAGGACAGACGGACAGGCGAACAGTATACGGTAACCGATGACGGCGTTATAATAAACGAGAAGCTGGCATCTTTGCTCGGCGGTATAAAGAAGGGCGATACGGTAACGATAGCTTTGTCGGAAACGAAGCGAGTTACTGCTACGGTAACGGAGATATGCGAAAACTACGCCCATCACTATGTGTATATCACGGAAAAGCTGTACAAGGAGCTTAGCGGCGAGGAAGGACTGCCGTATAACTGCTTCTTCTTCAACTCTGAGGACGGCGACGATATGACCGAAAGTGACAGGGACGAGCTTGCACAGGAGCTTATGAAGATAGACGGAGTTATGGGAGTGAGCTTCAAGACAAGCGTTGCGGGAACATTCAGTTCTATGCTCAAATCACTGCTTTTTGTAATAGTGGTTCTTATAGTGAGTGCAGGTGCGCTTGCGTTTATAGTGCTTTATAATCTTACGAACATCAATATAAACGAGCGTATAAGGGAGATCGCATCGCTCAAGGTGCTTGGCTTCTATGATAAGGAAGTATCAATGTATGTGTTCAGGGAAACGGTGATACTTACCCTTATAGGAACAGTGACGGGTATGGTATTCGGAAGATTCCTTGTTGACTTTGTTGTAAAGACGGCTGAAATTGATATGGTTATGTTCGGCAGAACGGTGCATCCGATGAGCTTTGTATTTTCGGGTCTTATAACGATATGCTTTGCCGTGATAGTAATGCTGTTTATGCACAGACGGCTTATGAAGGTCAATATGGTCGAGGCACTCAAGAGTGTTGAATAATATTTCGGCATTAGCCGGGAGGTTGATAATATATGAAGATAAGTAAGGCGATCGTTGCCGCTGTAGGTGCGGCGGCTGCCGTAGGCGCGGCTGTATATGCCAAGAAAAAGCTGGAGGAAACGCAGACTCCGCTCAGAAAGAAAAGCCTGACCGTATGGAAAAACGGCGAAGTAACTCATAAGGAGATAATCAGAAAGCCTATAAGCGAGGAAGAACAGACCGATGCGATAAACAGCCGCATTGATGAGGCTGTACGCCGGTATAAGCCTATGTCCGAAAGGGATAACGGCGAAACCGAAACCGAGCCTGAGATAGCGCCTGTCAATTTTACATTTACTCAGAGTGAAGATGACGGCGATCCCGGGGTCAGCTTTGAGCGTGTATTCGACCATTTCAACAGGCTTGAATCGTCCGTCGGTAATGAAGGCGAGGACGCAGGCGAAAGCGGCAAAAAAGCTGAGGATACAGCCGAAGAAGCCTTACCCGCAGTAACGGCAATAGTAACGGCAGTTGAGGAGAATTTTGACGAGCAAGCCGGAATGCCGAAGCAGATGATGCTTGAAAAGGGGATAATGACATCCGCTCCGATAGCAAATGCGGTTCAGGAGCTTGCAGAAATGCCGTCTGTTATACAGGATAATGAAGAAATTGAAGATGTAAATATGCCTGTTGATGAGAGCATTTTCGATCTTTATGCAAGCGAGCCTGTTGAGGATGCGGTAAAGGCTTTTGAAGAAATCGCC
>OHEI01000761.1_pt1 | contig 12277 bp, 7 predicted proteins | sample 1567241 | NCBI WGS metagenome assembly OHEI01 (sample SAMEA3879565, study PRJEB24766) | human gut metagenome | biome: human-associated habitat; feature: feces | place: USA | collected 1985/1987 | reverse complement strand
TATTGTTTTTAAGAAAAAAGAGCAAAAAGATTGAAATATATTGCTATAAATGCTATAATATTTAATTGCCAAATACATTATTAACGCATTTTTGGAAAAAATATTTTTCGGAGGTGCATTAATATGGCACAAAAAGCAAAAGAAAAGAATACCACAGCAAAAAAATCGGGTAAGTCAAGGGTTGATAATACAGTAAAAAATCCGAACGAACAGCCCGAAAAAAAGTCGCTTGAAAAAGACAGTCCCATTGACGAACAGCATACGGATCAGGTAGAAGAAACAGGTTCGGTGCTAACTACGCATAAAGACAGCGTAATTCATTGCCTGACAATTATAGGACAGATTGAGGGACATTACATTCTTCCGCAACAGAATAAAACGACCAAGTATGAGCATGTTATTCCGTTGCTTGTATCTATTGAAGAGGACGAAAGAATAGACGGACTGCTTATTTTAATAAATACGGTCGGCGGAGATGTAGAGGCAGGTCTTGCCATTGCCGAGGTTATTTCGGGAATGAAAAAGCCCACGGTTTCAATTGTGCTTGGCGGAGGACATTCCATAGGCATACCGCTTGCCGTTGCGGCAGACAAGAGTTTTATTGCACCGAGTGCGTCTATGACGGTGCATCCTGTGCGAACTACGGGACTGACGCTCGGCGTTCCGCAGACTTTTGAGTATTTTCAGCGTATGCAGGACAGAATTACAACCTTTGTTGCGGAAAATTCCGATATTTCAAAAGAACGGTACAATGAGCTTGTTCTCAACACGGGCGAACTTGTAATGGACATCGGAACGATTCTTGAGGGGGAAGAGGCCGTCAGTGAAGGCCTTATTGACGAGGTCGGCACGGTTTCGGATGCAATTGACTGCCTGTACACAATGATAAAACGCAATAAGACCCGTAAAAAACGTGGCAGATAATTTTATTTTTTACAGTAACCGCATATAAATAAATGCGGTTATATGGGCGGTCAAAAGTCGCCCTTACATATTTTATGGTTAAAGGAGTACATATTATGTCAATTATTGATGCAATCATTCAGGGCATCGTGCAGGGCTTAACAGAGTTTTTGCCTGTATCGAGCAGCGGACATCTTTCTATTACACAGCATATTTTGGGCGCAACGGAAAATAACCTTTTCTTTAATGTTATGCTCCATGTGGGAACACTTGTAGCGGTAGTTGCTTTTTACCATAAGCTTATATGGAGTCTTATCAAGGAATTTTTCTTACTTGTTAAAGATGTATTTACAGGTAAATTTAAATGGAAAGAGATGAATTACGAAAGAAATCTTATTATGATGCTCATTATAGGACTTCTTCCGCTTTTCCTGTTATTCCTGCCTATTCCGGGCACGGATATGAAAATTAAAGATCTTGCAGATGTTCTTACAGGCGAAAGATACTTGATTGTGGTTTCGATTTCTTTGATGATTACAAGTATTTTGCTTACTGTCGGTATTATCTGCAACAAGAGAACTATCGGTTCAAACGCAGGTTTTAAGCATTTAAAAAATGTAAAGCACAGCGAAAATTCGGCAGGCAAAGAGAGCTTTAATGTTCTTGACGCTGTATGCGTAGGTCTTATGCAGTTTGTTGCTGCAATTTTCCCCGGTATTTCCCGTTCGGGTTCAACTCTTGCAGTCGGTGAGATGAGAGGCATAAACAAGCAGAAAGCGCTTGACTACACATTTGTTCTCGGTGTTCCGTCAATACTTGCGGCAGCTCTTCTTGAGGGTGTTGACGCAATAAAAAGTCCGGAGGGCATATCAATTGACCCTGTGGTAATTATAGTTGGTATGGTAGTTTCTGCAATTGTAGGCTACTTTGCAATTCTTATTTTCAAATGGTTCTTAAAGACCGACAAAATGATAATTTTCGTAGTATATACTGCACTTGTAGGTATAGTATTCCTTGTTATTTCCTGCATTGAAATGAACACAGGAGCAAATGTCTTTACCGGTGCAATGATTCAATAATGCTTTTAGCGGAGGTAGTATAAATTGGCAACCCAGAAAAAGACAACCAAAAAGAAAGCTTCAGGTAAATCAACCTCCTCAAAAGCAAAAAGCACTAAAAAAAGTCAACCGATACCTGAATCACAACCTTTGCTGACACCAAGGATAAGAGCAATTATCCTTGGTGCTTTATCACTGTTTTTTGTAATATTAATATTTGTTCAGAGCGTAAATTTATGGAGTACGGTTCGTTCCGCACTTTTTGGAGTATTTGGTTTTGCAACATTTCTTGTTCCCGTCTTTCTTATGTATATGGCAATCATTACGGACAAGGAAAAGCAAATACAGCATTTTAAAAGTAAGGTAGCACTCTGCATACTTATTGTTTTGCTGATAGGAGCATTGATTTATGTTGCAACAGGCACTCCTCATTCGGAAAGAGGTTATCTTGCCTGTGCAGGCGAACTTTATCTCGATATTTTCGAAAGTGAATCTTACTTTACATTCGGCGCCGGTTTTATCGGAGGATTGCTTGGTTATCCTATGGCATCGTTAATCGGAAATGTTCCGACGGTATTGATTTGTATTCTTGTATTGCTTGCCGTTATTTTCGGCATTACAAATCTTTCAATCAATGATATTGCAGAAGCTGCCGCATCAAAGGTTGAGCAAGGTGTTACATATGTAAAGCACAAGAGCGAAGAAAAAGCAAGGGTAAGGCGTGAGTACATTGCCGAGCGTGAGGCGGAAGAGGCACAGCGTGAGATGTTTATTGCAGGCGGAGAGAATGACAAAACCATAGTTTCTCCTCAAAAGAAAAAACGCAGAGGCAAGAGGAGCGGCATTGATATTCCTCTTGATGAAAACACTCACGATGATAATAAAACAAAGCTTAACAGAAAACTTGAGGTTGACTGCGACTACAAAGCAGATGTTAAAGATGCGTCAAAAGTTGCAGATGAAGTTGAAGAGCCGCAGTTTTATGAAAGTCCCGAAAAGGAAGTATACGGCGAAGAATACGAAGATGAAATAATACAGAATGAACATAACGAAAATGAAAATGTTTCTGACGATTTGATGGACATAATCAACAGAGCAAGCAAAAACTTTGATGAAAAGAATCATAAAGCAGAAACAGAACCCGAGCCGGTTCCGTCATACGAAGAGAACAGACATAACGAAGAAAACAGCTTTGAAGAAGAACTTGAAAATGCAAGCTATTCTCCTGTTGAAATCAGAGAAAAAGAAGAAAAGCCTGAGTATCATTTTCCACCTGTTCAGCTGCTTAGTCTTTCAAAAAATAATAACGACAGAAACGCATCCGAGGAAATGCACAATAACGCTAAAAAGCTGATTGATACGCTTGACAGCTTTAATGTAAAGGCGTCTATTGTAAATATTTGCCGTGGTCCGTCTGTTACAAGATATGAACTTTCACCTGCTCCGGGTGTAAAGATAAGCAAGATTACAAACCTTTCAGACGATATTGCACTTAACCTTGCCGCAAACGGAGTAAGAATCGAAGCTCCTATTCCGGGCAAAGCCGCAGTCGGTATTGAAGTACCGAACAAGGTTGTAAGTATGGTTACTATGCGTGAGTTGATTGACTCCGATGAATTCAGAAGAGGAAAGAGTAAACTTACCTGCGTACTCGGTAAAGATATTTCGGGTGAAATTGTGGTTACCGACCTGTCAAAACTTACTCACTTGCTTATTGCAGGTACAACGGGTTCGGGTAAATCTGTTTGTGTAAACTCAATACTTATGAGTATCCTTTACAAAGCTACACCCGACGAAGTAAAACTTTTGCTTGTTGACCCCAAAATGGTTGAATTTACAAAGTACAGAAGTATTCCGCATTTGCTTATTCCTGTAGTAACCGACGCTAAGAAAGCGGCGGGTGCGCTTGGATGGGCGGTTTCTGAAATGGAGCAGAGATATAAGATTCTTTCGGAATACTACTGTAAAAATATTGACGCATACAATGAGCTTATAGAAGAAAATCTTAAGTATATGGCAGAAAATCCGCCTGTAGAAAATGAAGACGGCGAGCTTGTTCAGCCTGTACTTGAGAGAAACGGTTTACCCGTACCAAAGGAAAAAATGCCGAGAATTGTAATTGCAATTGATGAGCTTGCCGACCTTATGATGGCAGCTCCGAGTGAGGTGGAAGAGTACATTGCCCGACTTGCTCAAAAAGCAAGAGCCGCAGGTATGCATTTGCTTGTTGCAACGCAACGACCTACGGTAAATGTAATTACAGGTCTTATCAAGGCAAATATTCCAAGCCGTATTGCGCTTAAAGTAAGTTCAAATATTGATTCAAGAACTATCCTTGATTTCAGCGGTGCGGAAAAACTCATAGGCAGAGGCGATATGCTTTTCTTGCCTGTAGGTGCGCCAAAACCAATGCGTGTGCAGGGTTGTTATGCATCCGATGAGGAAATTGAGGGTGTAACAAATTATATTAAAAAATCTTCTTCCGCTCAATATAATGCGGAGATTGAAGAAAAAATCAAAAGAATTGCCGCAGAAGAAATTACTCAGGGTAAAAAGGGCGATGACAGAGGCGGCGATGATATTGAAATTGACTCAAAAATGGAAGATGCAATTAAATGCGTAATTGAAGCAGGACAGGCATCTACTTCACTTCTTCAGCGCAGACTCAAGGTAGGCTATGCAAGAGCCGGCAGAATGATAGACGATATGGAGCAGATGGGTGTTGTAGGTCCTCATCAGGGTTCAAAACCGAGAGATGTACTTATGACCTATAATGAATGGCTTGAACACCGTAATATTATGGGCAGTGACGATGAATAAATTATATAGGTGATATTATGGCATTTTTACCGATGAATATAAAAGAGGTTAAAGCCCGTGGATGGGACGAAGTTGACTTTGTATATGTAATGGGCGACAGTTATGTTGACCACCCGTCTTTTGGTGCTGCCATAATTACAAGAGTGCTTGAGGACTGCGGCTATCGTGTAGCAGTCCTCTCTCAGCCCGATTGGAAAAATGACGCCGACTTTTTACAGTTTGGCAAACCGAGGCTCGGATTTTTTGTTACGGCAGGCAATATAGACAGTATGGTTGCACATTATACCGTTGCAAAGCGTAAGCGAAGTGATGACGCTTATACGGCAGGCGGTAAAAACGGCAAGCGTCCTGACAGAGCTGTAACTGTTTATTCAAATATAATCCGCAGACTTTATCCCGATTCGGTAATAATTATCGGCGGACTTGAAGCCTCGCTAAGAAGATTTGCTCATTATGATTATTGGAAAAACACCGTAATGCCGTCTGTACTTTTTGACAGTAAAGCAGATATTATTTCTTACGGAATGGGCGAGCTGCAAACTATTGAAATGGCAAAGCGCTTGTCGGAGGGTTATCCCGTAGAGGCTTTGTATGACATCCGTGGTATTTGCTACGCTGTAAAGACAAGCGATTATGTTCCGAAAACCGTTGTGGAACTGCCGAGTTACGAAAGAGTTTGTGAGAGCAAAAAGGACTATGCAATTGCTGCCAGAAAAGAGCTCGAAGAGGCAGATGCGGTAAGAGGCAAAACTCTTATTCAGCGCCACGGCAACTTTATTTTAATTCAGAATCCGCCTATGCAGCCGCTTGACACAAAACAGCTTGATTATGTGTATTCGTTACCGTATGAAAGATGGTATCCGCAGTGTTACGAAAAACTCGGCGGTGTACCGGGTATTCAGGAGGTACTTTTCTCAATTACGCATAACCGCGGTTGCTTTGGCGCTTGTAATTTCTGTTCGCTTGCGTTTCATCAGGGAAGAGCGGTAACGGTAAGAAGTAAACAAAGCGTTATTGACGAGGCAAAGTCTTTTCTTAACGATAAGAGATTTAAAGGATATATAAGTGATGTGGGCGGCCCTACAGCCAACTTCCGTCTGCCGTCCTGCGAAAAACAGAAAAAGGCGGGACTTTGTAAAAGCAGAAAGTGTCTTGCCCCGACTCCTTGCCCTAATATGCAGGTGTCGCATACGGAGTATCTTGATATTTTGCGAGAATTGAGAAAACTTGACGGCATTAAAAAAGTATTTATTCGCAGCGGTATTCGTTTTGATTATCTTATGGAAGATCAGAGTGACGAATTTTTTGAAGAGCTTGTAAAGTATCATATAAGCGGTCAGTTAAGAGTTGCGCCGGAGCATTGCTCGGCTGCAGTTCTTGACAGAATGGGTAAACCGCACATAGAAACTTATAAAAAGTTTTGCGATAAATTCTATAAATTGACAGGTCGTATGAGTAAAGACCAATACATAGTACCGTACCTTATGAGTTCGCATCCGGGTTCTACTTTGAAAGATGCGGTGGAACTTGCGCTGTTCTGTAAGAGGGAGAATATACATCCAAAGCAGGTGCAGGACTTTTATCCGACTCCGGGTACAATTTCAACCTGTATGTTTTATACAGGCATAGACCCTTATACAATGAAAGAGGTTTATGTGCCGAAAACCGAGGAAGAAAAGTCAATGCAAAGAGCACTTTTGCAATACTTTATTCCCGAAAACAAACAGAAAGTAATTAAAGCACTTATAAAAGCAGGCAGAAAAGATTTGATAGGTTATGATTCAAAATGTCTTGTTCAGCCAATGAGTAATCAAAATAATTATAAGGGAAATAATAAAGGTCAGAAATCTTCTTACAATTCAAATAAAAACAATTCCCGTAACAGAAACGGAAAACAGACAAAAGATAAGTTTGCAAAATACAGAAGAAAAAAGAAATAAATTAACTGTAAATGCAAACCGTCAAAGCCCTGTTCTTATATGTAAGTTTAGGTATTGACCTATTGTAAATTTTGATTTATAATTAACAAATGAAAACAAAATCAGAAAGGATTTTATAATAAAATGGGAGTTTATGAGGAATTAGTAGCCAGAGGTCTTATTGCTCAGGTTACAGATGAAGAAGAAATCAAAGAGCTTGTCAACAACGGTAAAGCTGTATTTTATATCGGTTTTGACCCTACTGCCGACAGCTTACATGTAGGTCACTTTATGGCACTTTGTCTTATGAAACGCTTACAGATGGCAGGCAACAAGCCGATTGCTCTTATCGGCGGCGGTACAGCTATGATCGGTGACCCGTCAGGCAGAACAGATATGCGTCAGATGATGACTACAGAAACTATACAGCACAATGTTGATTGCTTTAAAAAGCAAATGGAGCGTTTTATCGACTTTTCAGACGGTAAGGCACTTATGGTAAACAATGCCGATTGGCTGCTCGACCTCAACTATGTTGATGTTTTGCGTGAAGTCGGTGCTTGTTTCTCTGTAAATAATATGTTAAGAGCAGAGTGCTACAAGCAGAGAATGGAAAAGGGATTAAGTTTCCTTGAGTTTAACTATATGATTATGCAGAGCTACGATTTCTATGCTCTCTATAAGAAGTACGGTTGTAATATGCAGTTCGGCGGTGACGACCAGTGGAGCAATATGCTCGGCGGTACAGAGCTTATCAGAAGAAAACTCGGTAAGGACGCATACGCTATGACTATTAATCTTCTCCTTAATTCCGAGGGTAAGAAGATGGGCAAAACCCAGTCCGGCGCTGTATGGCTTTCAGCCGAAAAGACAAGTCCTTACGATTTTTACCAGTATTGGAGAAATGTAGCCGACGAAGATGTAATCAAGTGCTTAAAGATGCTTACATTTTTACCGCTTGAGCAGATTGATGAGCTTGCTAAACTTGAGGGCAGTGAGCTTAACAAGGCTAAGGAGATTCTTGCATATGAGGTAACAAATCTTATTCACGGCAAGGAAGAGGCAGACAAGGCACAGGAGGCTGCAAGAGCATTGTTTGGCAGCGGTGCAAATACAGACAATATGCCTTCTACAGAGCTTACGGACGCTGACTTTACATGTGACGGTATCGCAATTCTTGATCTTCTTACAAAGTGTGCGCTTATTCCGTCAAAGGGTGAGGGCAGACGCCTTATTCAGCAGGGCGGTGTTGCCGTTGATGATGAAAAGGTAACAGATGTATATGCAAATGTTCCTAAGTCTGCTTTTGAAAAAGGCTATGTTGTAATTAAAAAAGGCAAAAAGAAATTCCATAAGGCTGTTTTATAATTCAGTTTATTAACTCAATCAAAAAAATTTTTCCACTATTATTAGTGGGAAAGTGTTTGTCCTGCATTATTCTGTATTTTTGCGGTTATGGCAACTGCTAAAAATATCTTAACAGAGGAGTTTAGGAAATGAAAAAGTTTTTTGGCGAGTTTAAAACCTTTATTATGAGAGGCAATGTGCTTGACCTTGCAGTCGGTGTTATTATCGGTGCTGCTTTTCAGGCAATTGTAACTTCTCTCACAAGCGACATCATTTCGCCGATTCTCGGTATTTTCGGCGGTGTCAACTTTGACCAGTTTCAGGTTACAATCAACGGCGCAACAATTATGTACGGTAAGTTTATCACAGCGGTAATCAACTTCCTGATTATGGCTTTCGTCATTTTCCTTATTGTTAAATTAGTAAATAAGATTATGGCAATCGGCAAAAAGCCTGAAGAACCGGCAGAACCCACAACAAAGATTTGCCCGTTCTGTCAGAGCGAAATTTCAATCAAGGCTACAAAATGCCCACACTGTACAAGCGATATTCCTGCAGAAACAGAAACTAAGGAATAACTTTAATACATAACTGTAACTAAAAGCTCCCGATACAAAAATCGGGAGCTTTTGTGTTGATTTATAATTTTTGTTTAGCGGAATAAATTTGAAAAGCAATTATAAAAGTTTGGTCTACCTTTGAAAAGGTCGTGGGTGTGGGCAAAGTCCACAACTATTTTTCCACATTTTTCCGTGATGAGGGATTTGTTTTACGGGTTTTGTCGGAATGATAGAACGCAATTCAAAATAAAAATAAAAAGCTGAAGTCGTTTTTATATCGACTTCAGCTTTCGCTTTATCTGTTATACGGTTTGTAATAAGTATCAAGAATCAGTTTATAAAGCTCGTCTTCGTTTACATAAAACTCGGTATAAACTTCACCTTTTTTCAGCTCACCCGGTACGGAAACCATTGTCATATTCATACCGTTGTGGCTAAGCATATTCTGTGATAAATAGCAAATTTTTGACGGGTTCAGATTTGTGCATGAGTATGGGGCAGAGGCATTAAACAGGCTTACAGGTGTTGTAATGTCATTTTTAGTCTGTGCAAGAACCGTATTCATAAATGAATCAAGATATACCTGCTGTCGTTGCATACGCTTGCTGTTTGCGTCTATGCTTTCCATATCTCTTGAACGAACAAAAGTTTCTGCATTCTGACCTTCAAGGTGGTAGCTTTCACCCTCTTTAAAATCGCCTATGGTTTCGGGAGAAACAACATCAACTCCGCCTACGGCATCATTAAGAGCTGATATACCGTCAAGGTCAAGCGCAAAGTATGAATTAATCGGAATGTTGTAGAAAAGTCTTTCAACGGCGGTAACCGTATTTGCACAACTTGACTCCTTGCCGTCGCCGTAAGCATATGAAAGACAAATCTGTTCTTTTACAGTTTCCACATAATAACCGCTTGCCGAATATACCGCAACATCGGTCATTGTATCTCTTGATATATTAATGAGCTTAGTTTCGCCTGTCGAGGTGTCCATAGCAACAAGTATAAGAACATCGGCTTGACCGTTTTCACCTTTTATATCGCTTGCACCGTCAAAAGAACTTTTATCGATGCCCATACAAAGAATACTTGTCATATTCTTATTAAATTCATATGTTTGTCCGTTATACACAACATATTGACCGCCGTTTTGAACAACTACATTTGACGGAGCCGAAATTATATTTGTATTGTCAAGCAATTCTTTAGAGCCGTTGTAAATAAACCATACCAAAAGCCCGCTTACAACAAGAACAAGCGCAAGAATTGTACTGATAATTGTGAGTATTACTCTCTGCCATTTTTTAAAACGCCTTTTCTTGATTTTTTGATTTTCTCTAATTGCTTTTTTCTGTTCCTTAGAACCCATCGCAGGGTGATTGCTTTTTACAAGTTCGTCGTATTCCAGCAAATATTTTTCGTTGCCTGTACTCAAACTTTTTTTCTTTATTTTATTTGAACTGCCTTTTGCAGGGCGTGAGCTTTGTACCAATAATACATCATCGGAATTTTCTTTGCTTGAATGATGATGGTGATGGTGCTTATGATGACCGTGGCTTTTATACGATTTAACAAACTTATAGTCGTTAATATCATCTCTTATACTACGGTCGGCGTATTGCACATTTCCTTTTTCATCATCACTTGCCGCGCTTTCGCCTGTTTGAGAAGGCTGATTATTTGAATTGCTGTAAATATTATCGTAATGTTTGGTTTCTTTATCAGCAGTATCCGTATTATTGCTGTTTTCGTTATTATTTTGTGAGTTCATCTTTTATTAACACCCCCTGTAAAAGAAGTCGTCCGTCACCTGAATTAAGGCAGGTGCTTAGCGTGACAATTTTGTCATTGATTGTCAGCTCCGAATTATCTCTTACAACTTTTGTGAATGATCTGGGATTTTGAATATAATCAAGGTATTCCTGAAAAACCTTGTCGTCATCAAAATCAAACGAATTCATTATATGTCGGTCGTCATATGAATAAACCGACACTATACGGTAGGTAAGTTTGTGCTGAGGTCTGTAGATGTAAAAATACTCATGGTCATTGAAAAAATCCGTATTTGTAAATTTATATAAATCGGCAAACATACTTCCGTCTGCCATATTGTGGCCGTAGAGTACGGTTACCCTGTCATGCATATATATAGAATTACAATACTGTGAATAAATAGAGCCTGAAAAGCTGTAATTTCCGTAAATATCATGATCCAGGTAAAAATTATCGTTTGTGTTACTCCTGCAAACAGGGTAATTTATGTTGGTATCGGGAATATATATCCAAGAATAGATTTCGTCATTTTGAGCTTGCAGCGACTCAAAATCTATAGGATTATCTATAATAGGATTGTCGGCAAGGAACCTGGCGAGGTTGACTTCGGCCAGCGGTTCCCCGTTCGGGGCGGCGCTCAGGCGGATGTTCACGTTCTCGTGGTTCTTGTGACGCATTATGTTGGTACGGGCCGTGAGCAACGCTTTTCCGGCTTCGTATTCGGTTTCAAGCAAATAGTCGGTTGCCTCCCCACAGGCCCGATTCTCAAAATCGGTACAGGGCGAGACTCCGCATATCTCAAGCACAGGCAGCGAGCCTGCGCGGGTTCCCGGGGCGGGAACTCCGGCCACTTCCACCGACAGATCGTAGTGAGAGCTGGCGAACTCTATGGTTTTGGTCTGGTTTGCCTCTTCATCACCGGCTGCAAATGCTTCTTCCTGTGCTGCAAAACGTTCTCTCTGATCAATCGGGTCATTTAACTCTGAGTATGCATTACACATCTCACGTCCATATACATATAACTCGAAACGCTCTACATAATTCGGGTCTTCCGGATTCTTCTTTGTCAGTGGTGAAATCTCGATTGGATGATCTGTTACAAATGTTGGCTGAATCATCTTCTCTTCACAGAACTCATCAAAGAAGAGGTTCAGGATGTCACCCTTCTTATGACGTTCTTCATATTCTACATGATGCTCATCTGCTAATGCTTTAGCTTCTTCGTCTGTCTTAACTTCTGCAAAATCAACACCTGCATACTTCTTAACAGCATCGATCATAGAAATTCTTTCGAATGGTTTTGCCATATCGATAACTGTTCCGTTGTAGCTGATAACTGCGCTTCCGCACACTTTTTCTGCGAGGTAACGGAACATACTCTCTGTCAGTTCCATCATTCCCTCATAGTCTGTATATGCCTGATATAATTCCATCAGTGTGAATTCCGGATTGTGACGTGTATCTACACCTTCATTACGGAATACTCGTCCGATCTCATATACTCTCTCAAGTCCTCCGACGATCAGTCTCTTCAGGTACAATTCCAGAGAAATACGGAGTTTCACATCTTCATTCAGCGCATTGTAATGTGTCTCAAATGGTCTTGCAGCTGCTCCACCTGCGTTGCTTACCAGCATCGGAGTCTCTACTTCCATAAATCCACGTCCATCTAAGAAGTTACGGATCTCTTTGAGGATCTTAGAACGTTTGATAAATGTCTCTTTTGACTCTGGATTCATGATCAGATCTACATATCTCTGACGGTAACGGGTATCTGTGTTTGTGAGTCCGTGGTACTTCTCCGGAAGGATCTGAAGGCTCTTTGACAGCAGAGTTACAGTTGCTGCGTGAATGGAAATCTCACCCGTCTTTGTCTTGAAGACTTCTCCGGTAATTCCGA
>OHEI01000758.1_pt1 | contig 12307 bp, 10 predicted proteins | sample 1567241 | NCBI WGS metagenome assembly OHEI01 (sample SAMEA3879565, study PRJEB24766) | human gut metagenome | biome: human-associated habitat; feature: feces | place: USA | collected 1985/1987 | reverse complement strand
CTCACCCCGCTTGGGGCTACGCCCCAAACCCCATTTTCAAAAATTATATAGGTTTATCGACAGTCTAAAATCCGTGTCGCCTGACACGGATTTTTTATTACTGATTATTCCGGGCTATCGTCTATTCCCGACCGCCCCACAAAGCCCAGCCAACCGCCTTCATTTCAAAAGGTCGGAAGCCGAGTGCCTCGGCTCGCATTTTCGCCTTTAAATACGGTTGCTGTATATTCACGATTGTTCGACGGCGGGAGTAAACAAACAAGTATTTCGACAGCTTGTTTTCAGTTACCGTCAAACCCCGACCGTCCTGCAAAGCCCAGCCAACTGCAAACCTTTCAAAAGGTCGGAAGCCGAGTGCCTCGGCTCGCATTTCCGCCTTTAAATACGGTTGCTGTATATTCACGATTGTTCGACGGCGGGAGTAAACAAACAAGTATTTCGACAGCTTGTTTTCAGTTACCGTCAAACCCCGACCGTCCTGCAAAGCCCAGCCAACTGCAAACCTTTCAAAAGGTCGGAAGCCGAGTGCCTCGGCTCGCATTTCCGCCTTTAAATACGGTTGCTGTATATTCACGTTTGTTTAACGGCGGGAGTAAACAAACAAGTATTTTGACAGCTTGTTTTCAGCTACCGTCAAACCCCGACCGTCCCACAAAGCCCAGCCAACCACAAACCTTTCAAAAAGTCGGATTTTGCCGTGCCCCACGGGTGCTTTGTTTTATTGAGTTTCAGCCATCGTCAAACCCCGACCGTCCCACAAAGTCACGCAAACCGCAAACCTCTCAAAAGGTCGGAACTTGCCGTGCCTCACAGGCACATTAGTGTTTGCGGAACCAGTTACGCATCCACTTGCCGTTCTCGGTGAGATCGCTCTCGCTCCAGTTACCGTTTGCCGATGTTCCCGGTCGCAGTACCGAGCAGGTTTCATCCTTGTTGCAAATACTCCAGTTACAGTAGCTTATGCCTTGCTTGTCAAAATAGCTAAGCCACTTCTGCGTTTCGTTGAAGTCGTTTGCACCTCCGCCCGATGCATCACAAGTACCGAATTCCGACACGAATACAGGCAGTCCCTGTGCCACGCAGTTTTCTACGTTTGAACGAAGTCCTGCGTGAGTTGCCGCATAGAAGTGGAACGCATACATTACATTCTTGTAGCTCAGCGGATCGGAAAGCGGCTTGTCGATCTCCTGACTCCATGTAGGCGTACCTACTATAATTACCGAGTTCGGCGCATTCTTGCGGATAACGGGTATTATCTTTTCCGCATACGGCTTGATATTACCGCTCCACGATGCACCGCCGTTCGGCTCGTTGCATATCTCGTAAATTACATTCGGATATTTTGCATATCTCTTTGATACCGTTTCAAAGAATGATTTTGCCTCGTTTGTATACTTGGACGGGTCGCCGGGATTAAGAACGTGCCAGTCAATGATAACATACATATCCAGCTTGATGCAGATGTCAACACCCTTTTCAAGCAGTTCAAGGCTTCCGCTCTTGTTACCCATATAGCACTGACCGTTGCCCCACTCGTCAACATACATTGCAAGACGGACAACATTCGTATTCCAGTCGTCACGGAGCGTTTTGAATGCACTCTCGTTTACGAATTCGGGGAACCATGTAAGCCCGTGCGTACTCATTCCTCTGAGCTGATAACCCTTGCCGCTCTTATCAACAAGCTGTCCGTTCTTTACCGAAAGCTGACCGTGCTGTGATACCGGTGTAGTGCCTTTAGGGTCGCTCGGTGCCTTGGGAACTGTTGCCGCCGGCTTTTTGGTCGTTGACGTATTATTATTGTTGTTATTGCTATTGTTATTATTGCTGCTGTTATTTCCGGCACTCGTTCCTGCGGTACTTCCGTTCACAGTCACTTTACCCTCATTGATATAAGCGTCAGCCGAATAATTGAAGCCGAATGAAACGCTCTTTCCCTTTTCTATAGTTCCGTTGTAGCTCTCGTTCTTGACCGTCATTGTGTTTCCCGAAATGCTGAATATTCCGTTCCACTGCGACATCAGCTTTGTATTGCCGGGGACGGTTACCTTTGCCGTCCAGCTGTTCACCGTATCGCCGTTATTGGTTATAACAATCTCATAACCTCCGCACTTCTTACCGCCTTCTTCCCAGCTGCTCGACTTCTTCCACTGAACAGTGAAATTGCTTGCAGATGAAGCAGGCTTGCTCTGGCTGTTGTTTTTCGTGTCGGCAGTTGACGGTGCCTTTGTTGTATCGCCAGGCTTCTCGGTGTTCTCTGCCTTTGATGTATTTTCCTGCTTTGAAGTATTACTTTCTTCCTGTTCGGAGGTATCGGAAGATGTGTCGCTCTCTGTTACTGAACTGTCAACGGAAGTAACCTCGGAATTTTCATCGACACTGCTCGTATCCTCAACATACGATATATTGCTTTCGGTCGCCGAGCTGTTTCCGACAGACGATAATACACCGCTGTCCTGCGCCGCACAGCCTGCAAGCATAGTCGCCGCAATAAACACGGCTATCGCACGTCTGATTATAGATTTTTTCATATTTCCTCTTTCGGTCGTGATATTAAAACAGCCCTCACGAATGAGGGCTGTCGTTATTCGTTAATCTTTTTAAGATTACTTTCTCTTCTTAGCAACTACTACTGCACCTGTTGCGAGGAGTGCAACACCTGCAACTGCTGCAACGCCTTCAACACCTGTGTTTGTGTTGGGCTTTGTAGAATCGCCTGCTGTGGGAGCTGTTGTATCAGCAGGAGCTGTTGTGTCAGCGGGAGCTGTTGTATCAGCAGGCTGCTGAGCGTCAAGACCTGAAACTGTAAATTCAATCTCTAAAGACTTTGTGGGGTATGCACCGTTATAACCATCTTTCTTAAGAGCATCGTTCCAGATGTTAGCGAACAGAACCTTTGTATGACCTGACTTCTTACCGTCTTCTGTATCAATGATAGGATCAGCAACTTCTGATGTTACTGTACCGTCAACGATAATCTTGCAGTCAGAGAACTTAGCGATAGATTCACCGTCTTCGCCTGCATCCTTGTTGAAAGGAATATCTGTTGAAACGAACAGAAGGTTGAATGCAGATGCACTGTCAAGTGCCCAGTCAAAGTCAGTAATACCAACCTTGTATGTGCCGTCCTTGTCGATCTGTACATCTGTGTATGTAGCAGGAATAACATAGCCGCCACTACCATCCGGCATATCATCATCGAATTTGTCTTCATACTGAGGGAATGTTTCAGGGTCGTTACCGCCCCATACGATTACGCTGTTGAAGTACTTGCCGTCTGCAACGTCCTTACCATATGAAGCGTCATCAAAAGAGTTTCTGAATGAGTAGGGTGCTGTCTGGAAACCGATTAAGCATTATAAGTTTCTGCTGCTGCGCCTACTGTAAGTGTGCCTGCTACTGCCATTGCAGCTGCTGCACCGATGAATCTTCTCATCTTCATTTTAATTACCTCCAAACAAATTGTATATGTTTCATTCTTATGAGTGTTGTTAAAAGTTTACAACATTCTCAATAAATTAATTATAACCTCTGCCCGCCAAAAAATCAATTTGCATTTTTCACATATTTACCACATAACTTTTAGTTATTTTGTACAATTATGTTATTAAGTTATAACGCAGACCGTTCTCAATTGTCACCCATTTGTGCGGTTCGGTTGACATGAAGCGCTGTCGGTGGTATTCTGTTAAAGTCGTTTGACAAAATGGAAAGGAAACAAAAAATATGAACAGACAGAAAATCACAACAATCGTACTTTGTGCGCTCTTTGCGGCAATTACGGCAGTACTTTCGCAGATAGCGATACCGATGCCCTCCGGCGTACCGGTTACATTACAGACCTTTGCGATAGCTCTCTGCGGCTTTTATCTCTGCACGGCAAGAGCAACCGTTTCAACGGTCGTTTATGTTCTGCTCGGTGCGGTAGGCGTTCCCGTATTCAGCGGCTTCAAGGGCGGAATCGCTTCAATAGTAGGTCCTACGGGCGGATTTATAATCGGCTTTATCGCTATGGCGGCCATCAGCGGAATCGCATTCAGAAATATGCCCGAAAAGTTCCGTGTACCGCTTAGAATAGCAATGGGCATCTTAGGCGTTGCCGCTTGCCATATCTGCGGATTTGTACAGTACGCTCTCGTTGCAGGCAAGGATCTGTTATCCAGCTTCCTGCTCGTATCCGCTCCCTATCTTATAAAGGATATAGCAAGTGTAGTTCTCGCATACTTTGCCGCTCTCGCAATTTCAAAGGCTCTGAAAAGAACAGGCTTTGCCCCAAGCGAACAGGCGTAATTGCAATAAATTTATAAACATTAAAGACAGTGCCGAGCGGCGCTGTCTTTTTGTTTTTTATAGTGCAAACCGCTTTTCCCAAAACTTCAGCCGATTCTACAAAAGTATGAGATTCTGTTCTCAAGTCTTATTCGCCAACCTCAGACATTGCCGCAGGCAAAATTTACAGTGGCTTTCAGCCGCCCGCCCTGCTTTGACTTTTCTTCTGTTAAGTGCTATACTTTATAAATAGAAAGACAAAACACGGAGATACTATAAATGGATAACAAATACGAAGAACGGCTTGGCACAGCCTCGATGCTGCCTCTTATACTTAAAATGGCACTGCCGGGCTTTGCGGCACAGCTTATAAACCTGCTGTACAGCATAGTTGACAGGGTCTTCATCGGACACATAGAACTTATCGGCACAGATGCGCTGGCAGGTATCGGTGTTACAAGCTCAATAATCATTCTTATCTCGGCATTTTCACAGATAGTCGGCGGTGGCGGCGCACCGCTTGCCTCAATAGCGCTCGGCAAGGGCGACCGTGAAAGAGCGCACAGGATACTCGGCAACGGCTTTTCACTGCTCGTGCTGTTTACTGTAGTAACATCGGGCATAACCTACATCTTTATGGAGCCCCTGCTCCGCCTTATCGGCGCAAGCGACGCTACTATCGGCTATGCCACAGACTACCTCTCGGTATACCTTACAGGCACGCTGTTCGTAATGTTCGCAACCGGACTTAATTCGTTCATAAATGCACAGGGCAGACCCGGAATTTCAATGATAGCCGTAATAATCGGCGCAATCCTCAACATAGGCCTTGATCCGCTTTTTATCTATGTGTTCGGTATGGGCGTAACGGGCGCCGCTCTCGCAACGGTAATATCGCAGGCGGTAAGCGCCTTTATAATAGTAGGTTTTCTTGTATCCGACAAAGCGACTTTGAAAATAAAGCCGAAATATCTTAAGCCCGATATAAAGATAATCGGCTCGCTGTTCGCACTCGGAATCGCCCCGTTTATAATGGCAAGTACGGAAAGTCTTGTCGGCTTCGTCCTCAACGGCTCGCTTAGCGGCTACGGCGATATATACGTCAGCACCCTTACGGTAATGCAGAGCGCAATGCAGTTTGCCGCCGTGCCTCTGAGCGGCTTTGCACAGGGCTTTGTTCCGATAGTCAGCTACAATTACGGCAAGGGCAACACAGACCGTGTCCGCCTCTGCTTTAAATATTCCGTGATAATTATGTTCTCGTTCTTCGCCCTGACAAACCTGTTTATGATTACCTTCCCCGAATTTGTCGCAGGAATGTTCACAGACGACGCCGCACTTATAAAAACAGTCGGCAGAATGATGCCTCTTTTCCTTACAGGCATGACTATATTCGGACTTCAGCGTACCTGCCAGAGTATGTTTGTTGCTCTCGGTCAGGCTAAAATTTCACTGTTCATAGCTCTTTTGCGTAAAGTGATACTGCTTATCCCTCTCGCCCTTATCCTGCCGAATTTTCTCGGTGTAAAGGGTGTATATCTCGCTGAATCGGTAGCGGATGCTACCTCGGCAATCTGCTGTACAGTTATCTTCGCTCTTACCTTCCGCAAGATACTCAAAAAGCGTGAGCAGACATAAATAAAAAACGGCGGTCACAGGGAAAGATACAGCCCCGTGACCGCTTTTTCTTATACGATTTTCAAGCACCGCCCGCACATTTCCCGTGCAGGCGGTGCTTTGCGTTTATTTCAGAAATTCCGCCAGTATCTGACCGAGTACCCTGTACTGCTCATCGCTGAGCCTTTTTCTTACTGTATTGTTGTATTCGTGAAAAGCGTCTATAAGCAATCGAACACAGTCAGCCTGTCCGTCCGTAAGCCCGATAAGCGAAACCGTTCCGGATTGCTGTAAGCCGCAAAGATAGTCAAGCGATATATTATGTTCTCTTGCAATTGAGCAAAGAGCCTCATACGTCGGACGCTTATCTCCGTTTTCATATCTGCACATCATACTTTTATCTATATTCGCCCTGCTTGCAAAGTCCTTTTGCGACATATTCTTTTCTATTCTGATTTTCTTCAGCCTGTTGCCAAATTCATTCATACAGCACACCTCTGATTGCATTTTATGAAATTATCTCATAAAATCGTTGCTAATTGAGCAATTTTGTGCTATTATTATTGTATGATGGACAATTTTTATCCGAATAAATTGCTTAAATACAAAAGGTGATTAAGTGCAACAACAAATAAAATCCAGACAACGTGTTGCCGAACACGGCGAGGTTTTCACCGCCGAGCGTGAAGTAAAGGCAATGTGCGACCTTGTAAAACAGGAAACCGAGCGTATCGACAGCCGTTTTCTTGAACCCGCCTGCGGAACAGGCAATTTCCTTACCGAAATTCTCGCAAGAAAGCTGTCGGTCGTAAAGTCTGAATACGGTCGCAGTCCTCTTGAATATGAAAAATACTCGCTCCTTGCGGTAAGCAGTCTTTACGGTGTCGATATAATGGCTGATAATGTCGAAACCTGCCGTGAACGGCTGTTTAAGCAGTGGGACAAGCAATACAGATCCGTCTGCAAAAAAGAATGCAACGATGATACAAGAAAATCCGTCCGCTTTATCCTGTCAAGAAATATCGTCTGCGGAAACGCCCTTACTCTTAAGTGCGTAGACGAAAACTGCAACGATACCGAACAGGATATAGTCTTTTCCGAGTGGGCATTCGTTTTCGGCAGTAATATACAGCGCAGCGATTACAGCTTTGACGAACTGGTAAACGGCAATAATGAAAAGGCTTCTCAGCTCACCCTCAGCGACAGCACAGAAGGCGAGGGTACTTTTTTACGGAAATATATATGCAACTACAGGAGGTTATGGGAAAATGGCTGATAATATTTCAACCGGAATTTTAAGCGGACTTTACGAAAAGGTATACAACCCCGATGTTCTGTCCTGCCTTGCCAATCTCTCAAGCGATGAGGTTTTCACACCTCCTGAGATAGTAAACAAAATGCTCGATATGCTCCCGCAGGAGCTTTTCTCATCTCCCGATACAAAGTTTCTCGACCCCGCCGTGAAAACGGGAGTATACCTTCGTGAGATAGCAAAGCGTCTTATAAAAGGCCTTGAAGCCGTTATCCCCGACAGACAGCAACGAATAGACCATATTTTTAAAAATCAGCTTTACGGCATTGCAATAACCGAGCTTACAAGCCTGCTCTCACGCAGAAGCCTTTATTGCAGTAAGTACGCAAACAGTGCTTTTTCGGTAACACACTTTGAAAATTCGGACGGAAATATCCGTTTCAAGCGTATCCCCCACTCGTTCGACAAGTCCGGAAGATGCATCTTCTGCGGTGCGTCCGAAACGCAGTACGACCGTGGCGAAGAACGTGAATATTATGCGTATGAATGGATACATACATTACACCCCGAGGAGATTTTTGGCATGAAGTTCGATGTTATTATTTCAAATCCGCCGTATCAGTTGAGTGATGAGGGAAATGGTGCAAGTGCTAAACCTATATATCAATACTTCGTCGAAACTGCCAAAAATCTTAAGCCCCGTTTTCTTACTATGATTATACCTGCCCGATGGTACGCAGGCGGTAAAGGGCTTGATGAGTTTAGAAAAACGATGCTTGAAGATAAAAGAATAGTTCGCATAGTGGATTATGTCAACGCAAAAGACTGCTTTAGCGGTATCAATTTAGGTGGTGGTATTTGTTACTTTTTGTGGGATAGAGATAATCCTAATGAGTGCCAATATACTAATATTCACGATTCTATTGTTTCAACAGAAACCAGAACATTAAACGAGTTTCCTGTTTTTGTGAGATACAATGAAGCTATATCAATAATACACAAGGTAATCTCACAAAAAGAAAGAACGGTATCAGAAGTAGTTGGCTCTCGAAACCCATTCGGTCTTTCGTCTTTCGAAAGAGGAACTAAAGAACCACAGGAAATAAAACTTTTTTCAAGTGGTGGAACAGGGTATATTCCTGTGGATAATATACCACAAGGTTTGAATTTAATAAATAAATATAAAGTCATTATAAGCAAAGTTACAAGTGAACACGCAGGCGAGCCTGATAAAAGCGGTATGTTTACAGTAATTTCGACAACAAAGGTATTATTACCCAAAGAGGTCTGTACTGATTCATACATTATTCTTTACACAACTGATTCTAAACTCGAAGCGGATAATTTTGCTAAATATGTTTGCACTAAGTTTTTTCGCTTTCTGCTCCTACAATCTGTTTCATCCATAAATTTATCTAAGGACAAGTTTCAATTCGTGCCTATGCAGAATTTTAATACTGATTGGTCTGACAATCAGCTTTATGCTAAATATAATTTAACCCAAATAGAGATTGATTTTATAGAATCTATGATAAAAGAAAAACTATTAGGCGGTGACAACAATGGCTGACGTATTTGAAAAATATGTGACCCCTCGCCCCGAGGTAAACCCGACTATCTATGTCTACAAGCTGAACGGCGTTACCACTCACGACGGCTACATAAAAGTAGGCTACACCGACCGTGATGTAAAGCAGCGTATAAAAGAACAGCTCCATACAAGTGCGATAAGCTACACCGTGCTTTGCGAGGAATCGGCAATGCGTCCTGACGGCTCATGCTTCAATGACCGTGACGTACACGCCGTTCTTAAACGTAACGGCTTTCACCGTCTTAACGAAAACACAGACAAGAACGAATGGTACAACTGTACCGTAAATGATGTACGCTCCGCCGTGCGTGAGCTTCGCACAGGCGAAAGGACGGATGAATACCGCACCGCCGACTTTAAAATGCGTCCGGAACAGAGTAAAGCGGTAGACCGCACAATCGAATACTTTGAAAACATTAAAAAGACCGAGCCTGAACGCATACCAAAATTCCTGTGGAATGCAAAAATGCGTTTCGGCAAGACCTTCGCCGCTTATGAGCTTTGCAAGAAGATGAATTTCAAGCGTATTCTTATTCTCACCTTCAAGCCTGCCGTAGAGTCGGCGTGGAGCGATGACTTAAGAACTCACGTTGATTTTGAGGGCTGGCAGTACGTTTCAAACAAGGACGCACATAATAACAAGCAGAATATCGACGAGGCATATTACAATGCCGACAGCACAAGACCGATAGTAGTTTTCGGCTCGTTTCAGGATTTGCTCGGTACTAACGAAAATGGAGGTATAAAATACAAGAACGAGTTTATCCATACTACCAACTGGGATATAGTCATATTTGACGAATACCATTTCGGAGCGTGGAGAGAAAACGCAAAGAAGCTGTTTGACGATCCCGACGATGAAGATATAGACTTTGACGCAGAAAAATATCAGAAGGAAGAAGCAGGAAATGCCGTAAACGAAACCTTCCTGCCGATAACCTCGTCACACTACCTTTATCTGTCCGGTACCCCGTTCAGAGCAATGCACAGCGGTGAGTTCATAGAAGAACAGATTTTCAACTGGACTTATTCAGATGAACAGAGCGCAAAAGAAAACTGGAAGGGCGAAAACAACCCGTATCTGTCGCTTCCCCGTATGGTAATGATGACCTATAAAATTCCCGAAAGTATACGCTCTGTAGCCTCTGAGGGAGAATTTGACGGCTTCGATCTGAATCTGTTCTTTTCCGCAAAGGGAAAAGGCGAGGACGCTCGCTTCGTAAACGAGAACGAGGTGCAGAAATGGCTCGATCTTATCCGTGGCGCATATCTGCCTGCAAGCGTAGATGACCTTAAAATTGCGGTAAGTCTTGGCGTTGACAAGCGTCCGCCTATGCCCTTCTCAGACACAAGACTTCTTAACGTACTGTCGCACACCCTATGGTTTTTGCCGAGCGTAGCGTCCTGCTTTGCGATGTACAATCTTCTTATGCAAAGTCAGAATAACTATTACAATCAGGGCTATAAGATAAACGTCTGCGCCGGTATAAAAGCGGGCGTAGGTCTTGATGCGGTAAAGCCCGTTATTGATTCTATGGGCGATCCTCTCGTTACAAGGACAATAACCCTCACCTGCGGAAAGCTGACAACAGGCGTTACCGTAAAGCCGTGGACAGGCATATTTATGCTCCGCAATCTTAAAAGCCCGGAAACCTATTTCCAGTCGGCTTTCCGTGTGCAGTCGCCCTGGACGGTAAAAAATGAGAAGGGCGAAGTAGAGATAATCAAGCACGAATGCTATGTTTTCGACTTTGCGCTTGACCGTGCGCTCCGCCAGATATCCGACTATGCCTGCAATCTGAATTCCGAGAACACAAACCCCGAAAAGAACGTCAGCGAGTTTATAAACTTCCTGCCCGTCTTAGCCTATGACGGCTCGACTATGGAGCAGGTAAATGCACAGGCTATTCTTGATATTACCCTTGCCGGAACCTCCGCAACCCTCCTCGCAAAGCGCTGGCAGTCCGCCCTTCTTGTTAACGTTGATAACGATACGTTAAAACGTCTTATGGCAAGCACAGAGGCAATGACTGCACTTGAAAATATCGAGGCTTTCCGCAATCTCAACAAGGAGCTTGAGGTAATCATCAACAAGTCCGAGACGGTAAAGAAGCTGAAGAAAGACGGCGTGGAAAAGCTCACCCCGAAAGAAAAGAAAGAGCTTACAGAAGCCGAGAAGGAGTTCAAGTCAAAACGTAAGGAGGTACAGGAAAAGCTGATGAAATTCGCTTCAAGAATTCCAGTATTTATGTACCTTACCGACTACCGTGAATCCTGCCTCAAGGACGTTATAACCCAGCTTGAACCCGGTCTTTTCAAAAAAGTGACCGGCCTTGATACAAAGGATTTCGACCTTTTGTGTTCGCTCGGCGTTTTCAACTCCAGCCTTATGAATCATTCCATTTTCCAGTTCAAACGCTACGAGGACGCAAGCCTTACCTATACCGGAATTGATATGCACAGTAACGATAAGGAGATAGGCGGTTGGGATACCGCCATAAGAAAAGATGAATACAAAAAGCTGTTCTATAATCAACAGGAATCAATGAACGCTCCTCAGCCTACCGAAGCCACCGAAGATATAGTGGAGTTAAAGAAAGAAGTCACACGGTCATCAGCGGTAAAATCCGTTCAGCCATCCGGCAAGTCAACCGCTGCAAGTCCAGCCACTCCGCCTCTTGTGACCGAAAAGTTCGGCATTAAATCACCCGTTCCCAAAGCCGCTTTACCCGTTCCCGACAGGAAACACACCAACACCCCCGATTTTGACGAATCGTCAATAACAGTAGGAATGACCGTAATACATAAAAAATTCGGCGAAGGAAAAGTACAGTCAATCGCTGATAAACATATATATGTAAAATTTGCTGACGGTCAGAAAAATTTCGCCTTTCCCAACGCCTTCACCGACGGCTTCCTGCACCTGCCGAAATGATCTAAAGCAACAGCCCGGCTGGATTCAGCCGGGCTGTTGCAGATACATACAACAAAAAATCCCGTGCAAAATACACGGGATTAAACTTGGTACACCTTCAGGGACTCGAACCCAGGACCCACTGATTAAGAGTCAGTTGCTCTACCAACTGAGCTAAAGGTGCATATTTAATAAAGTGAAAAAGCACGCTACAGCGTGCTTTTTATTTGGCAGGGGTGGTAGGAATCGAACCCACGTCAAAGGTTTTGGAGACCCCTATTCTGCCATTGAACCACACCCCTATAGGTAAAAAGCTCAGCACCAATAAAATTGGTGCACCATCAGGGACTCGAACCCCGGACCGACCGGTTATGAGCCGGTTGCTCTAACCAACTGAGCTAATGGTGCATTGGTGACCTGTGGGGGAATCGAACCCCCGTCGCCGGCGTGAGAGGCCGGAGTCTTAACCGCTTGACCAACAGGCCATATAGATAAAAAGAATAGGCTGATGGGCCTATTCTTTTTAAGTCTGGTACACCTTCAGGGACTCGAACCCAGGACCCACTGATTAAGAGTCAGTTGCTCTACCAACTGAGCTAAAGGTGCATATATGTCGGCATCTATCTATCTTCCCAGGCAGTCACCCGCCAAGTATTTTCGACGT